>JACCEE011284276.1_pt1 | contig 71260 bp, 66 predicted proteins | sample 7449931 | NCBI WGS metagenome assembly JACCEE01 (sample SAMN15323457, study PRJNA562643) | freshwater metagenome | isolation source: river surface water | place: USA:Blue River Watershed | collected 2017-08-19
CCACGCACCAGATCGTGGGCATGGGCGAGGCGTTTCGCATTGCCAAGCTGGAGATGGACCAGGACAACGCCAAGGCCGCAGCCCTGCACAAGCGCCTGATCGACGGCCTGTCCGACCTGGAGCAGTTGTTTCTGAACGGCCACGCCACCCAGCGCGTGGCGCAGAACATCAACATGAGCTTCAACTTTGTGGAAGGCGAATCGCTCATCATGGGCATCAAGGGCCTGGCGGTGTCGTCGGGTTCGGCCTGCACTTCGGCCAGCCTGGAGCCCAGCTATGTGCTGCGCGCCCTGGGCCGCAGCGACGAGCTGGCCCACAGCAGCCTGCGCATGACGATCGGCCGCTGGACCACCGAAGAAGACATCGACTTTGCCGTTCAGACCATCCGCGAGAACGTGGGCAAGCTGCGCGAACTCAGCCCCTTGTGGGAGATGTACAAGGATGGCATTGACCTGTCGACCATTCAGTGGGCCGCCCACTGAGCATTGAAGTGATATTGGGGGCAGATCTTTAGCTCTGTCCCCAACTGACTAGGAGAACACCATGGCTTATTCCGAAAAGGTCGTTGACCACTACGAAAATCCCCGCAACGTGGGCTCTTTTGACAAGGGCGATGAGGACGTGGGCACCGGCATGGTGGGCGCGCCCGCCTGCGGCGACGTGATGAAGCTGCAGATCAAGGTGAACCCGCAGACCGGCATCATTGAAGACGCGCGTTTCAAGACTTACGGCTGCGGCTCGGCGATCGCGTCCAGCTCACTGGTGACCGAATGGGTCAAAGGCAAAACGCTGGACGAGGCCGCTGCGCTCAAGAACAGCGAAATTGCCGAAGAGCTGGCACTGCCGCCGGTCAAAATCCACTGCTCCATTCTGGCTGAGGATGCGATCAAGGCGGCGGTGGACGACTACAAGAAGAAACACGCGAATTGAGCATGGCCATCACCATCACCGAAGCCGCGGCACGGCACGTTACCCGCTACCTGACCAAACGGGGCAAGGGCGTGGGCGTGCGTCTGGGCGTGAAGACGACAGGCTGCTCTGGCCTGGCCTACAAGCTCGAATACGTGGACGAGGCCGAGCCGGAAGACGTGGTTTTTGAAGGCCATGGCGTCAAGGTGCTGGTCGATCCCAAGAGCCTGGCCTACATCGACGGCACCGAGCTGGACTTTGTGCGCGAAGGCCTCAATGAGGGCTTTCGCTTCAACAACCCCAACGAACGTGACCGTTGCGGTTGCGGCGAATCCTTCCGCGTGTGAAATCCCTGCAGGCCAACGACTTCGAACTGTTCGAGCTGCCGCAGCGGTTCGCGGTGGACCTCGCCCAGCTGGGGGAAACCTGGAAGGCCCTGCAGCGTGAAGCCCACCCCGACCGCTTTGCGGCCGAGGGCGTTGCCGCACAGCGCGTGGCCATGCAGTGGTCGGTGCGCATCAATGAGGCCTATCAGCGCCTGAAAGACCCTTTAAAGCGGGCCGCCTACCTGTGCGAATTGCGCGGCGTGCCGGTGCAAGCCGAAAGCAACACGGCCATGCCACCGGCATTCCTGATGCAGCAGATGGAATGGCGCGAAACCCTGGAAGACACCGATGCGGTGGATGCACTGGAAGACCTGGCCGACGAAGTCACTGCCGAACGCAAGCGGGTGCAACAGTCGTTGGGGCGTCTGCTGGACGAAGCGGCCGACACCCAGGCTGCCGTTGGGCAGGTGAGGGCGCTCATGTTCATCGAGCGTTTTGCCGCCGAGGTGGACGCTAAACTCGACAAATTGTCGGCCTGACCGCGTCCTGAATCGGACGCTTTTTCGTTTTTGAACCATGGCGCTTTTGCAGATTTCCGAGCCGGGCCAGTCCCCGGATCCACACCAGCGGCGCATTGCCGTCGGCATTGACCTGGGCACCACCCATTCGTTGGTGGCGGCTGTGCGCCATGGCGTGTCCGAGTGCCTGCCCGATGGCGATGGCCGCGTGATCCTGCCGTCGGTGGTGCGCTACCTGCCGGGGCAGGGCCGCCAGATTGGCCATGACGCGCAGCAAAGCGCCGCGCAAGACCCAGGCAACACCATCGCGTCGGTCAAACGCTTCATGGGCCGAGGCCTGCGTGACGTGGCCCACCCGGAGAAGTTGCCCTACCGTTTTGTCGATCAGCCCGGCATGCTGGGCATCGAGACGGTGCAGGGCATCAAGTCGCCCGTCGAGGTCAGCGCCGAGATCCTGGCCACGCTGCGTTTTCGCGCCGAAGACAGCTTCAACGACGACCTGTACGGCGCCGTCATCACCGTGCCCGCCTACTTTGACGACGCCCAGCGCCAAGCCACCAAGGACGCCGCGCAACTGGCGGGCATCAACGTGCTGCGCCTCATCAACGAACCCACCGCTGCGGCGATTGCCTACGGCCTGGACAACGCGGCCGAAGGCATCTACGCCGTGTTCGATCTTGGGGGCGGCACGTTCGACATTTCGATCTTGCGCCTCACGCGTGGGGTGTTCGAAGTCATGGCCACCGGGGGCGATTCGGCCCTGGGCGGTGACGATTACGACCGCGCCCTGGCCGACTGGGCGCTGGCGCAGGTGCCAGGCATTGCCTCAGACACCGCCGAAGACAAGACCCGCCTGAAAGCTGCTGCACGCGCCGCCAAGGAAGCACTGACCGACACCGACATGGTGTCCTTGTCGGTGGAACTCTCCAGCGGCAAGCTGTGCGTGCAGGTGGACCGTGCCCACTTCGAACAGACCACCGCCAGCCTGACCCAACGCTGCCTGTCTGCTGTGCGCAAGGCGCTGCGCGATGCGGGCCTGTCCAAAGACGAGGTCAAAGGCGTGGTCATGGTGGGTGGCTCCACCCGCATGCCGCAGGTACAGCGTGCGGTGGGCGAATTTTTTGGCCAGGCCCCGCTCAACAACCTCAACCCCGACGAAGTGGTGGCGCTGGGTGCCGCCATCCAGGCCAACCAGTTGGCAGGCAACGACAGTGCGGGCGACTTGCTGCTGCTGGACGTGATTCCGCTGTCGCTGGGCATCGAAACCATGGGCGGCCTGGTCGAGCGCATCGTGCCGCGCAATCAGACCATCCCGACCGCGATGGCACAGGACTTCACCACCTACCAGGACGGTCAAACGGCCCTGGCCTTGCATGTGGTGCAGGGCGAACGCGATCTGGTGCAGGACTGCCGCAGCCTGGCGCGTTTCACCTTGCGTGGCATCCCGCCGATGGCAGCGGGTGCAGCGCGCATCCGTGTGACCTTCACGGTGGACGCCGATGGCCTGCTGCAAGTGGGCGCCAAAGAACAACTCAGCGGGGTGGAGGCGCGCATTGATGTCAAGCCGTCTTACGGCCTTTCGGATGAGCAGATCGCCTCCATGCTGCAAGACAGCTTTGCCACCGCCCAGGAAGACATGCAAGCCCGCGCTTTGGTCGAAGCCCGTGTGGACGCCGACCGCATGTTGCTGGCCACGCGCAGTGCGCTGCAGGCCGATGGCGGTTTGCTGTCCGCAGCTGAGCGCCAGGCGATTGACCAGTTGATGGACGCGCTGCAACAGGCCATCGTCACCCAAACCGACGCCAAGGCACTCGAAGGCCAGACCATGGTCTTGGCCAAAGGGACCGAGGCCTTTGCCGCCGAGCGCATGAACCAGAGCATTCAGAAAGCCCTGGCTGGGCAAAGCATTCAGAACGTATAAGACGCACACCATGCCGGTCATTCAAATCCTTCCTCACGCCGAACTCTGCCCCCAGGGTGCTGAAATCAACGCCCCCGCTGGCACCAGCATCTGCGAGGCCCTGCTCGACAACCACATCCACATCGAGCACGCTTGCGACATGAGCTGCGCCTGCACCACTTGCCATGTGATCGTGCGCCAAGGGTTCAGAAGCCTCAACGAGATGGAAGAAACCGAAGAAGACCTGCTCGACCGTGCCTGGGGCCTGGAGCCTGATTCGCGCCTGAGCTGCCAGGCCATCGTGGGGCGCGAGAATTTGGTGGTGGAGATCCCCAAGTACACCATCAACCACGCCAAAGAAAACCACTGAGGCCTGCCATGCGCCAGATCGTCCTGGATACTGAAACCACAGGCCTGTCGGCCGAAGCCGGTGACCGCATCATCGAGCTCGGTTGCGTGGAGCTGTTTGCCCGCAAGCTGACCGGCAACAACCTGCACTTTTATTTCAACCCTGGCCGCGACAGCCACGAAGACGCGCTGCGGGTGCACGGCATCAGCAACGAATTCCTGCGCGACAAACCGAAGTTTGCCGAGCTGGCCGATGAAATCCTGGCCTACCTGGACGGCGCTGAAATCATCATCCACAACGCCCCCTTCGACGTTGGCTTTCTGAACAAGGAGCTGGAGCTGCTGGGCAAGCCGCCGCTCAAGACCTTTGTCAGCAGCGTGATCGACTCTCTGGTCATGGCCAAGGAGATGTTCCCTGGCAAGCGCAACAGCCTGGACGCGCTGTGCGACCGCCTGGAAGTGGACAACTCGGGCCGCACACTGCATGGGGCCTTGCTCGATGCCGAGCTGCTGGCCGATGTCTACATCAACATGACGCGCGGCCAAGAAGCGTTGATCATGGACACCGTTGAAGTCAAGGCCAGCAGTGGCCAGGCGTTGCGGGTGGATCTGAGCGGCCTGCAATTGCCCGTTTTGACAGCCAACGAGCAGGAGATGGGCGCCCATGAGGACGTGCTGGCCCAGATGGACAAGGCCAGCAGCGGCAAGACCGTTTGGCGAAATATGGGGCCTGTTGCCGCAGGCTGAGAAAACTGTGGCATAATTGCAGTCTTCGCTGGGAACGGCGAACGATCATCGAAGTGGGTGGTTAGCTCAGTGGTAGAGCATCGCCTTCACACGGCGGGGGTCGGGGGTTCGAAACCCTCACCACCCACCACTTCAAAGCCCTTATTAATCAAGCACTTAAGAAGTTTTCTTAAGTGCTTTTTTAATATATTTTGTAGTATGGAGCGACCATACTACTCATCATTGATTTTTCGAACTGCTTTCATAGATTTCTGAAGGCAGTACGAAGGCAGCATCTGCCTCATTTCAACATCACCACTGCGCAAACACGCATTTGATGCACTGTGTGAATTACGCCAAGCTGTTGTCCAGCGCTCAACTTCAAAAAAAAGCTACGTTTGTTTTTTGGGAAACCCAGCTACCCAGCCCTTCGGGTGCTCGGGAAAACGCGCTGTAGGGCTGATTTGATGCCCGCTTGAGCCCAGACAGGCTAGGGTAGCTTAGCTTAGGCTGCAGTTTAGATTTGACCCTGTTGCAATTCCCACGGGCGCGGACGGATACGCAGATGATGCGGCTCCTGCGGGAGCCGTTTTCTTTTGGAGCCAACAGCGGCAGGTAAGCTCGACTGTCTCAGATCAGGCCGTCACTGGGCTGACTTTTGCAGACCATCCCTAGTCGACAAACGACTTTTCTGACTGATGAGATGCGATGGTGACTGAATGCAATTAAGCTACCGGTCATCTATTCCTGGCTGCCATAGGACTGTTTTGAAGCCTGCGCCATCAGAGGCTTGGCCCCGATGGCCAGTGCAAATTCCCCCGCCTGTGGCCACCCCAAACTCCCCCAGGCAAGGACGGGGCAATTATGACGGTTCAGTGCTGATGGCCAGTCGGCTGGCAGCCGATGGAGCGGGGCAGAACACTCACACCCGCCAGTTTTGCGGATTGAGCAGTTCACTGACCAGCAACAAGATTCGGGGTTCCACCACATCGAAACGCAAGCCATGGTGGTAGCCCTTGACTTGGCCTGATTCATTGCGCAGGGCTTGCACTGTCTGGATGATGGCGTCGAGCATGACCTGTTCCTGGGTGTCAGTCGCCGCCAGATGAAAGTCCAGTTGCAGCCGCAATTTTTGCCCTGCGTCGCCCAGTGCCTGGGGCCCCACCAGGGCCGCTCCGCTGCCACTCAGATCCTGAAACTGGTAGCCCTGTGCCGACTGCTCTGACGACGCTTGTGCAATGTGCACGGGCAGGGCGCATTGCACTCGCTCGTGTGAGCGAAAACGAACCTGCCGTATGTGCTCAGGAAACCCCAGCAGCATGTAATTGCGCGGGTTGAGCATCAGGGTTTGCAGGCGGCATTGAAATTCATACAGCGCCACACCGCAAAACACACGAACCTCCAGCAACTGGCCTTCGTCCAGCACCACCGTCCAGCCGTTTTCAACAGGGACGCGCAGCATGACGAATTCCTGGTCCGCATAGCCAATCAGGCGCGTGTAGTACTTTCGAGGCTGTGGCCCTTGGGTAATCACCTGCACGGTCTGCCCGACGCGCAAATTCAATTCGGACAGTTTTGGACCTTGTTTATGGGGTTTGTGTTTTTCCATAGAAATTTGATTATTTTCTAAATATGATAATACCCAGTTTCATCTCCTCAACTGACAAAGGAGTTCATGTGCCCACCTCGCCCTTCCTGTCGTGGCGACTGCTCTACAAAAGATTCATGTGGCTGCTTTTTGGCAAAGTCATATTCGCAGAACGAGAGGAGTACCAGGAGTTCCGCTACAAGCTGCTGATCGTGCTGTTAGCGTCTGGCGCGTTTGTCACCGGCGTGTTTGTGCTGGGCACACTCAGTGCGGTCAACCCGATCGACAGCACGCACCAGAATTCCATGGTCTTCTTCACCGCAGCATCCACCTTGTTGTGGCTCTGGTTGCGGGGAGCACCCGTGCGCTTCATGCCAGCGGCCTGGATGTACGAAGTGCTGTCCCTGTGGGAGGCCATTTCGTCATTGCTGTATGTGTCAGAAGATGAATTGCGGCTGCTGTGGTTTTTTACCAATGTGCCGGGGGTGTTCATTCTGCTGGGCAGGCGTGCCGGTTGGGCGATCACGCTGACCACTATGGTTGGGCTGGCTTGGGGCAATGCCCACCTGGCGCGGCAGTATTCGCCCAATGCCATGGCTACGGCTTTGCTGTGCCTGCTGTATCTGGGTATTTTTTTCCACACGTATGTGGGGCGAACTTTTTCCTATTTCAACCGCATGCGGGACTACAACGCACGCCTGCAAGAGCTGGCCAGTCATGACCCGCTCACACAAATTTTCAATGCTCGCGCCTACTACGCGGCCTGCGAACAACACATCACCCACAGCCAGCGCAGCGGTCAGCCGTATTCGGTTCTCTTTATCGATCTGGATCACTTCAAGCGCATCAATGACGCGCAAGGCCATGCCGCGGGTGACGAGGTGCTGCGTGTGGTGGCCAAAACACTGGGTGAACGTTTGCGTGGCTCTGACGTGCTGGGGCGCATCGGGGGAGAGGAATTCTCGATCTTCTTGCCTGACACACCACTGCAAGGCGCCCTGCAGTTGGCTGAAAATCTGCGCCTGGCCGTTGAGCAATGCCAGCCCTACATCGGCAGCACCAGGCTGACCATCACCGCCAGTATTGGTGTGGCGACTCGCAGTCTGGACGCGCAGAACATGGAGGTCATTCAACAACACGCAGACCAGGCCATGTACCAAGCCAAAAAGGCAGGACGCAATCGGGTGTCGACTTTGCAGGCAGGAAGTGCCTTGGGCGCCGGACCTTTTCCTGAACCTGTAGATGCGGCTAGATGAAGTGCGGACGCCGGTCAGTGTTTTGATAAATTTCTAAGCAGCATCCACTTTCTTTCGCTGTTCACATTCAAAGGTTTTCATGTTCGATTTACGCTATCTCATCGCTTTAGGCGTTTCTCTTCTCGGCACCTGGGCCCAGGCACAGACTAGCGAGCAGGGCCAAACACAGCCAGCCCAAGCGGACGCAGCTCGCTGGTCACTGTCAGCCGGTACGGCACATGCCAGCAGTGCCTCTGGTGATGCGCGTGAGCAATCGGTCTCGTTGCGTCGTTACACCGAACTGGGTTCGGTTGCGTTCGAGAGGCTTCAACTCCAGCGCTTTGGCTTGCAGGACGTGGCTTATGCCATTGATGCCTATCCACGTCTTTGGAATGGTGCCTACGCCAATGTGCGCGTCCAGCACGCGCCTTCGCAACAGCTGTACCCACGCAGCGCCTGGCGTGCCGAGCTCTACCAGAATGTGGGCGGGGGATGGGAATTGGCCGCCAGTCACGACGAGCTGGGCTTCGATTCGCATGTGCGCATCGAGGGTGTTTCGGTAGGCAAGTACTGGGGCAACTTCTTTGCGCGCTGGCGCCACCAGAGCGTGCGCACCGATGTGTCCTCGGGTAACGGTGATCGCCTGTTCGTGCGCTACTACTACGAGGGCGATGCCGACCATTACGTCGAAGCCAATGCCTCCCGTGGCCGCAGTGCCGACTTCAGCACCGCTGTTCTTGAACCCTCGCGCTCGGACAGCCGTGGCCTGGCGCTCTACCACTTTGTCACCCGTGATTGGGGCATGAAACTGTCGTGGAGCAGATCCAAAGACAGCAGCATTGCAGGCACCACCGAACGCAATGCCAGCCTGAGCATGATGTACCGCTGGTAAAGCTGGTGCGCGCACTGTTGAACAACCTGCCAGACAGGCTGAGCCTGCTGCTGGCCCCCTGGCCAGGCCTGTTGCTGGGCCTGCTGGTGCTGCACGCTCCCGAATGGACACAAGCCATGACCATAGGCGTCGGTACGGCTGTGCTGCAAACGCTGGTCAACGACGGGTTGATGTTGCTGCGCGCCTGGCCACTGTGGTGTTTGCTGTGCCTGCCGTTGACCGGTCTGAGCGCCTGGTCGCGCACATGGGCGCTGGGACTGCTGGGCAGTGTGTGGCTGCTGGTGCAGCTGGGTCTGTCTCAATATTTCCTGATGTCGGGCGTGCCACTGGGGGCTGATTTGTTTGGCTACACGCTGACCGAAATACGTACCACAGTGGTTGCTGGCGTTGCCAGTGACCCACCCACAAGCGCACTTGTGGCGCTGGTGTTGGCGTTGGTCGCGTTCTGGGGCGGACTGGTCTGGCAACACCGTCGGCCGGTGCTTGTGTTCCCTGCGGCAGCCACTGCAGGTCTGCTGGCGCTGAGCCTGGTGGGCAGCGCCACCATGCCCTGGTACTGGCCCGCACCCGCATCAGGAGTAGCGCCACCGACAGTGAACAAGCTCGCTTACTTTGTGTCGGATGTGCTGGACAAACGCCTGCACAGTGCGCCAGTGGCCAGCATCAAAGGAGCCTACCCTTTTGCGCACGCTGAAACCACGCCCGATACGCTCGGCCCCCTGTTCGCGCTGGAGCCCAAGGCCAAACCGGACCTGTTGCTGATCGTGGTTGAAGGACTGGGGCGCAGCTTCTCTGGTCCGGGTGCACGTTTGGGCAGCTTCACCCCGTTTCTGGACGAACTGGCAGCGCGTTCGCTCTATTGGGCCAATTTTCTGGCAACCCAGGGACGTACCTTTGCCGTGCTGCCCAGCGTGCTGGCTTCATTACCGTTTGGTTCTGACAACGCCTTGTTACCACCACACGACAACTTGCCCAAGCTGCTGGGCCAGCAAGGGTACAGCCTGCGGTATTTTTCCGGATCGAACCTGACGTTCGACCACCAGGGCGATTACCTGCGTCAAAGTGGTGTGCAGGCCTTGTGGAGCGAAAAAGATTTTCCGAATCCAGATCGCCGCTTGAGCGAATGGGGTTACGCCGACGGTGATCTGCTCCAGGCCGTCGGCAACGCATCTGCACCCGTCTCGCCCGTGTTTACGCTGGTGCAGACCATGAGCATGCACACCCCCTTTGTGGTGCCCGACCAGGAAACCTACCGGCGCAAGGTGGATGCACGGCTGGACCAGCTGGGCATTGCCGCTGCCCGACGCGAGCCTTACCATCGTCAGCGTGACATCTATGCCAGCGTGCTCTACACGGACGATGCTTTGCGCCGCTTTTTCCTGCAGCTTGAACAATCGCCACGCTGGCGCAACACCATCGTGATCATCACCGGTGACCACCGCCTGCCCGAGATTCCGATGGACACACGCCTGGAGCGCTACCATGTCCCGCTGATTGTGGCTTCGCCATTGCTGCGGCAACCGCGCCGCATACGTGCCCTGTCGTCGCACTTCGACATTGCACCGGCACTGCTGGCCATGCTCTCCCGCCAATATGGCGTGCAGACGCCGCTGCAGACCCACTGGATGGGCACGGGCCTGGACACGGCTGTTGAATGGCGTAACCTGCACAGCCTGCCACTCAAACAAACCAAGACTGACCTGGACGATTACGTCTCGGGCACGCACTATCTTGGCCAGGACCGTCTCTACACGCTGAGCGACGGCTTGCAGCCAGAACCCGCTGCAGACCCTGTTGTGCACGAACGGCTGCGCAAGGAATTTGCCAGTGTGCGCACCCATCTGGCCACGGTCAACCGTGCGCAAGCGCTTGTGCCTGAGTCATCCCTCAGTGAACGCAGGGGCTACAACGCGGCGACACGCACCCTCGAACCCCAGGACCGTGCCGCGCACCTTGCAGGTGTGGTGGCCAGTGGGGCACAAGCGCAGCAGCTGGCCAATGGGCGTGTACAGGCGCAGGGCGTGTTCACACAGCATGGTGCAGAGCATGCCCCTGTTTTCGTACCTCTTTTTGTGCTGACTGACGCCCAAGGCCAACAGATCGTTGAAGGCTACGGCAAAGCCATGAAGTTGCAAGCTGGTCAGGCCACCACCGTGAGCCTGAAACTGCAAACCAGCGACCTGCCACCAGGGCCCCTTTATCTGGCCGTGGTCGTGTCGCACCCCGACACAGGCAAATCCATCGGACAAGGGCAATACCATGTACAAGTACAACGTTAACCTGCGTCGGCTCAGGGTCTTCTGGCTGGCATGTCTGTGCCTGATGCCTGCAACATGGGGCTGGGGTACCCCGGTACAGCAGCGCGCCATATGGATGTGGGAAGAAGACTCTTACGCCTTATTGGAAAACCCACAGCAAGCGGCACAAGCCTTGCATTTTTTGCAGAGCAAAGGCATTCAGACGCTTTACCTTTATGCCGACGCCCACAATGACCGCCTCTTGCTGCGCAGCCACCCCGAACGCTATGCACGACTGATCCAGCAAATGCACAAAGGCGGCGTCCGTGTGCATGCCCTTCTGGGCTCATGGCCGCTGCACACCGAACGGTATGTGCTGCCCGAACACCGCACCGAAGCATTGGCCATGCTTCAGAGGGTGATCGACTACAACCTGGCCGCTGAACCCCAGGCACGCTTTGACGGCGTTAACCTCGACATTGAGCCCCATGTGCTCGACGCATGGTCGGCGCAGCGCGAGACCCTGCTGCAAGGCTTTGTCGAACTGAGCGAAGCCTTCATGGCGCTCAAACGCCGTGCCAGCGTGGCACTGCAAATTGGCCCGGCCATTCCCTTCTGGTTCGACGGCATCACGATCCGACACGACAACCGCAATCGCCCAGCCAGCGAATTCCTGCAGGACATCTATGACCATGTGGTTCTGATGGACTATCGCAACCGGGCCGAGGGCCCCGACGGAATCATCAGCCATGCCAGTGAAGAGCTGGACTATGGCCGCAAGATCGGTAAGCCTGTACTGATCGGCATAGAGATCTCGCCCAACGAACTCAAGAAAATCACATTCCACCATCTGCGCGAAGCCGACCTGGAGCGGGAACTGGGCATCACACAACGCGTCCTGGGCAACGATTCGGCCTTTGGCGGTTTTGTCCTGCACCACTACGGCAGCTACCGGCCTTGGACAGGAAACAAGAAATAAAACAGACGTCATGCCAGAACAATCCCACCGCATCCTTCTTGTCGAAGACGACGAGTTCATGTCGTCGCTGCTCACTTTTGTGCTGGAGCGCCTGCAAATGCAAGTCATCCGGGTGGCCGATGGCCATGCCGCCCTGCAACACATGACTGGCCCCGCAGACTGCGATGCGGTGCTGCTTGACTTGATGCTGCCTCAAGTCAGTGGCATGGATGTGCTGGCACACATGAAGAGGCAACCCGGATGGGCCGATGTTCCCGTGCTGGTGGTGAGCGCACTTGATTCCGGCGCGCAAATTGCCAGAGCTTTGCGGGCGGGTTCGGCAGACTACATCACCAAACCCTTCAACCCCGAAGAGTTGCTGGCACGGCTGAGCCGATTGCTCGAATCACCCGGTAAAACGATGCCAGCATGCCAGCCATGATTTCCCCTGTCGAGATCGCCCACTGGCTGGCCTGGAGTACCCTCGCCCTGGTCGGTCTGATTGTGCTGAGTCTGCTGGTGCTGCGCTGGCGCGCATGGCGCAACGAACCCCAAAAGGCCGCCTTTCAGGCGCGCTGGCGCCCGGTGCTCATGCGTTGTCTGATGGGCGAAGACTTGCCCGCACCTTGGCCCGCGCTGGCACCGCGTGAATGCCGCCCCTTTCTGCAGCTTTGGCTGCGCTGTCAGTTGTCCGTGAAAGGCCCTGGCAAAAACCGCTTGGCACAATTGGGCATCGCCATGGACTTGCAAACCATGGCGCGCACACAAATCCGGAGCAATCACTACGCCGAGCGCATGACCGGCATGCTGGCTCTCGGGTTTTTGCAAGACACTTCGGCCACGCCACTCCTGCTGCAACGGCTTGCAGACGGCCGCAACCATACAGTGATCTTTGCCAGCCGTGCCCTGCTGGAGATAGACGGCGATGCACATGCTCTTGCCGTGACCCAGGCACTTGTGGCAGAACCCACGCTGGATCTCTCGCTGGTGTCGGTGCTGCTCAAGCCGTGGCGCCAGCAGCTGGGAACTGCATTGATCAGCATCTCCCCTCAGACTGCACCAGCAGGCGTGACAGCAGTGGCCGATTTGGCCACCCGACACACACTGAACTGGCTGAGACTGGCGCGCGCACTGCGGCTGCCGCTTCCACACAAGGTGCTGGCACCCTTGCTGGAGCAGAGCCAGGACATTGACACACTGATCACGGCCATTCGTCTGAGCCAGGGCGAGCATGGCACAGATGCCGTGTCCGCCCATGCACGGCACAAGGACTGGCGCGTGCGTGCACAAGTGGCCAATGCACTGGGCTTTATTGGCAGCGCACGCGAACTGCCCTTGCTGGCCAGCATGACCTGCGATGCACAGTGGTGGGTTCGGCACAGAGCCGCGCAAGCGCTGCTGCGCATCCCCCACCAAAGCGTGGCACAAGTGATGGCAATCGTGACCGGCACACAGGACCGCTATGCCATCGAAATGGTCAAAGCCGAAATCGCCAGAACAGGAAGGGCATGATGGCCACGTTTGTCACTTGGGCCATGGTGGTCTATTTCCTGGCCGTTCACAGTATTTATCTGTTGCTGAGTCTGTTGGCTGCCCGCGCTCTTTACCGCAACCAGCGCCTGCGTGAGATCGAGGAGTTGCCGCTGTCCTATTCCTTGCTCAGCCTGCCCGTGAGCGTGCTGGTGCCCGCCTACAACGAAGAAACCACCATCTCGGCCACAGTGGGCTCTTTGCTGCAACTGACCTATGGTGAGTACGAAGTGATTGTCATCAACGACGGCTCCAGGGACGCCACGTTGCAGGTGCTGATCGAGCGCTTCGAGTTGCTGCCTTATCCGGAGGCTTATCGGGTGCAGATCCCTACCCAGGAGGTGCTGACTGTTTACCGCTCCGCCCGACACGCTCGCCTGCGAGTGATCGACAAGCGCAATGGCGGCAAGGCCGACTCACTCAATGCCGGTATCAACGTGTCGCGCTACCCCTTGTTCTGCGGTGTCGATGCGGACTCCATTTTGGAGCGCGACAGTCTGCAAAAAGTGGTCAAACCGTTCATGCGATCGGCCGACATGGTGGCCACGGGAGGCACCATCCGGGCGGCCAACGGCTGCGATGTGCGCGGCGGCGATCTGCTCAAGGTCGACCTGCCCCGCAACCTGTGGGCGATTTTTCAGGTCATGGAGTATCTGCGCGCTTTCCTGTTTGGCCGATTGGGCTGGTCCAGCGTCAATGCCATGCTGATCATCTCGGGTGCCTTTGGTGTGTTTCGCAAGCAGACGGTGGTAGAGGTGGGGGGGTACAAGACCCGGACAATCGGTGAAGACATGGAGCTGGTGGTGCGCATCCACCACCATATGCGTGAGCGCGGTCAGCCCTACCAGATCGAGTTTGTCCCGGATCCGGTGTGCTGGACTGAAGTTCCCGAAGACCGGCAAGTGCTGCGCAACCAGCGCATCCGCTGGCAACGCGGCTTGTCCGAAAGCCTGACAAGCCACTGGGGGCTGATGTTCTCGCGCCGCGGTGGCTGGCCCGGGTGGGTTGCGTTTCCCTATATGGTGTTGTTTGAATGGCTGGGGCCACTCATCGAATGTCTGGGCTATGCCTGGACCGTCTACGCCTGGTGGGCCGACCTGATTTCGTGGGACATGTTTGCCTTGTTCCTGATGGTTTCACTGGGTCTGGGCATTTTGCTGAGCGTGGCCGGTGTGCTGCTGGAACAGCTGTCTTTTCAGATGTACCCCAAGGTCCGGCAAACGCTGGTACTGGTGCTGGTAGCCATTGCCGAAAACCTGGGCTATCGCCAGTTGGCAGCCTGGTGGCGCATTGTGGGCCTCTACCGCTGGGCTACCCAAGACGAAGGCGCCTGGGGCACCATGAAACGCAAGGGCAGCTGGCAGGCGCCGCACTGAGGCCCTCCATCAGATGACCAAGCGAAGCGTCCATCGGTGCCAAGCCGTCAAACACCAGGCTCCTGGTCAACTTGTTTTTTGCCGTCCCAAGCGTGCCTGCCGCATCAGGGCTTCAAGCGGATTGCCCAAAGCGCTTGAAGTCCCAGTGCCAAACTCAGAGCCGTCGTCAGCAGCCAGAGGTGCCAGTCCATCGAGCCGCCCCACCAAGATGGCCCAAAGACCAGCAGGGTCTGCAGTGCATTGATGCCCAGGCACAGCCAGGTGTAAGTGTGTTCTTGCTGGAAACGAAATGGCCGATGCGACACGGCGGCGCTGACGCTGGCAGCGATTTGCCACAAGAGCACAGGCAGCAGGTAGTGGCGCAGATGGGCCCAGGCCGAAGGCAACCAGCCTTGTTGGAGCGAAACGAAGATCACCCCGGTCAGGGCGCACAGGCCCAATGACGCGGTGCCTGCGGCAAACCAGGACGGGGGGCGTTGGGCCTCGGGGCGGCTGAGGACCACTTGTGACCAGGCCGTGCTGACCAGGGCAGGCACAAAACCCATCACGCGCAGCAAGATCAACAGGCAACCTGCCTCGGCCGCACCGTACAGCCGCGCCCAATGGCTGGCCAGCGCCACGGCCACCAAAACGTCGCTGAAGGTGTGCATGAATTTGAGTCGTTCGCTGCGGCTGTCGCTGGATGCGGGCGCGCGCGTGGCTTGGGCGGCGTCTGTGGTGGTGGGCCGCCACAGGGGCCACAACCACAGCGCTCCAGCCACATAACCTGTCAGGGCCGTCAGCAACAGGATTTGGCCGTCCTGGCGCTGCCAAAGTCCGGCGGCCAGTCCGGCGCCGGTGGCCGCCAGCAAGGGCGGGATCACGCGCACACCAGCAATGGACAGTGGCGAATGGATGCGCAGCGCCAGGCTCTGCGCCAGCATCCAGCTCAGTTGTGCCAGGGCCATGGCGGCAGCCCAGGCCAGGAGGGCATATCGGCCCTCAAGGACCGCATTCGCAGGCGTGGACCAGGCCAGGGCGAACATGGCCAACGGGGCCAGCCACAGCCAGCGTTGTGCGCTTTGCCGCCAGGCTTGGCGAGCCATGTGCAGTGCGGGCAGATGCTGGTTGGCCAGCAAAGACAGGGGACTTTGCGCCAGCGCCAGCGTGGCCCAACCAAAAGACACCTGGGCCACCACCGAATAAAGCCCAACGGCTGCTGGTTCGAACAGGCCCAACAGAAACAGGGCCATGGCCGCCTGTGACAGCAGCGACCCCAGGCTGCCCAAAGCCACCGGAATGGCCCCCTGACGCCAAAACGGTGTGCGACTCATGGTTGCCTCCTGTTCAGGCCCAGTGCCGACCAGACTGGCATGGCTTGGAGGACGGCGGGCCAAGTCAGTGTGCGCCAGGCACTGCGGTCTGTCAGCACCGCGGGCAAGCATTGCATGGCGTTTGTCCACGCTTCGGGGGTGGAGGTATCGGGCACAAGCCGGATGCGATCCGGCCACCGGGCGGCTGCCTGGCGAGCCCAGAGGTAGTCGTTGCTTAGCACAGGCAAACCTACTGCAAGGTATTCCAGCACTTTGGTCGACGTTTGTTGTACCAAGGGTGTGCGTTCGGGCATCAGGTTCAGGCCGGCCCGTGCGCGCAACAGCCAGTCCGGTACTTCGGCCTGGGGCACGCGCCCGGCCAGGGTGATGCCTGGCAGCGCGTCCAGGCGCTGGCGCAACGCGGGTGGTACGCTGCCCACCAGCAGCAGGCGCAGACCCGCCTGGCCCAGGGCTTGCAAGGCAGGCAGACATTCGCCGAGGCGGCTCATTTCGCCCAGGTACACCAGGTCATGGTCCACCGCTTGCGTGGCCTGGGCCAGCAAAAAAGACGCAGGCACGCCCATGTCCCGAAGGGTGTGGGGCACGCCGTCGTCAAAGCCCATGCGCTCGCGCACCCATTCGTTCAGAAAGATGCGGTGGTCCGGCCGGGGGTGCTGCCAGCGTTTGATGCGGTCCTTGAGCGCAGGCCAACGCCCCACGCTGGCCGAGGCGTATTCATGCACCTGCAGGCTTTGGCGCAAACGCTGGCTGTGCTGTGCGCTGACACGACCGCAGATCCACCAGACGATGTCGGCGTCCAGCGGCACGGTGGCCGGACCGTTGTGGCGCAAACTGTGGTGGCCCTGCTGTGCCAGGTGCGCTTCATAGGCGACCAACTCGGGCATGTAGGCCGGGCCGGTGTGCACAAAGTGCACCGTCCTGGGCCCGTCGGTGCGGTGCTGCGTGACGCGCAGCAGCTGTTCATGCCAGCGCTGGCCAAAGGTGTCGGCGTCGTGTCGGCGGGCCTGCGCCCAGGCCTGTTGCTGGCGCGCCTGTGGCGGCGCCTGCAGGGCGTGCTGCAGGGTCTGGGCCAGGCTGAGGGGCGTGTCTTGTGGCGCCAGCCATTGGCGGGCTTGTGGGCCCAGCATTTCTTGCAGTGCAGGCAAGGGCGTGCCGATGCAGGGCACGCCAGCGGCCAGCGATTCGAGTGCCACCATCGGGTAGCCCTCGTAGGCAGAACACAACAGCGTGGCCTGCCAGTGCTGGTAAGTCTGGGCGGTCACGGTCTGCGCACCGGCAAAGCGCACCCTGTCGGGTACGTCTGCACGCCCGCACAGGCCCAAGGTCCGGGCGTGGGCTTGCAACTGGGGCAGCATCGGACCATCGCCGACCAGCGTCAGGTGGTGGTCCGACGGCAGGTGCGTGAGCATCTGCAGCAGCAGGTGTGGGCGTTTTTCCGCCGTCAGCCGGCCCACAAAACCCAGCGCCACCCCCGCATGCAAAGGGGCGGGATCTGAGGCGCTGAAAGCGGGCGTAGGGGCAGGGTTGTGGATCACGGCCTGTCGGGGCAGCGACGTCCCGGCCATGACCTGCTGCAAGCTGGTCTGGCTGGTGTGTGAGACGAACACCAGCAGATCGGCCAGCTGGCAGGTCCAGCGCATCAAGCTGCGCTTGAACCAGGAAGCAGGCTGCTGGTGCAGCACCTCGGCCAGTGGGCCGTGCACCCAGACCACGCTGGGACGATGTGCCAACAGGCCCAGCAAGACCGCCCAATAGGCTGGCAGGAAGTTGTTGGACGCCACCAGCACCTGTGCCTGTCGCGCAAGCATCAGCAGCGCCAGCAAGCCTGGGCGGCCTGCACGCACATTCACGCTCTGCACCGTCCAGCCTTGCCGGGTCAGCTGCGCACGCAGCAAGCCCAGCACGGTGTTCACGCCCCCGTGGCCTTGCTCTTCGGTCAGCAGCAGTGCGTGGCGGGCGGGCATGGCGGTGATCTGCTCAGCGGGCGCCATGGCCTGTGAGGACCGTGCGCAATGTCTTGGCCAGGATCAGCAGGTCCATCGCCAGGCTGTAGTGGCTCACATAGTACAGGTCGTAACTGAGTTTGATGGCCGTTTCCTGCGCGCCAGCAGCATAACCTTGCTGCACTTGGGCCCAGCCTGTCAGGCCTGGGCGAACCAGGTGGCGCCAGGGGTAGCTTGGAATGTCGTGCGCAAACTGCTGGACAAAAGCGGTTTGTTCGGGGCGGGGGCCGATCAGGCTCATCTGGCCGCGCAAGACGTTCCACAATTGTGGGATCTCATCGAGCCGGGTTTGGCGCAAAAAGGCCCCCAGGCGCGTGATGCGTGGGTCGCTTTTGTCCGCAAACTTCGGCGTATCTTGCGGGGTGTGGCGCATGCTACGGAACTTGTGGATGAGAAACGGCTGGCCATGCAGACCGGTGCGCCACTGGCTGAACAGGGCCGGGCCCGGACTGTCCAGCCGTACCGCCAGCGCCACCAGCAGGCCCAGCGGTAGCCACAGCGGCGCTGTCAGCAGCACCGCCGTCAGGTCAAGTACCCGTTTGAGCAGGTCGTAGGCCGGATTTCCGTCGGGCTGCCACAGCTCGCTTTCCAGCACTTCGTCAGGCACACGGCCAGACAAGGCCTCGGCCACGGCCAGTGCGCTGTACAGCCGGACATGGTGCAGTTTGAGTGTGGTCAGGATGGCGCGCCGATGTGGTTCGGCCACAGCGTCAAGCGGGGGGGAGTCTGTCAGCGCGCCATGCACTGCCAGCACCGCAGGACACTGCCCGGGGTTGGCTCGCCAGTGCGCTGGCCAGCGCAGCAGCTGCAGGCGTTGGCGGGCAGCACCATGGTTCTGCAGGTCGAGTCGTTCCAGCAAAGTCCGCAGCCTCGTGGGTTGGTCCTCGTCCCAGTACAGCAGCTTGAGCGCGCGTGGTGCGATCAGCCAGCGGTGGCCCAGCCAGAACCAGACGGTGGTCAACAGGTAGCTCAGCAGCAGGGCGCTGCGCGAATACGGCGTTTGGGTCAGTGCGAAGCCCAGCGGTGTGAGCACAAAAGGCACGGCGGTGGTGATCAGCAGCAGGGTGTCGCGCTCGGCCGCCGGCAGATGCGCACCACGGTAAAGCAGATGCGCCGCCACACCATAAGGCAACAGGCAGGCCAGCATGGTGCGGGTGAAATCGACGGTGACCCAGCCCTGCTGGCGCAGCCATTGGCCCAACAGTCCAACCATGGCCAGCACCGAGATGCCCAGCAAGGCCCACAAGAGGTGGTTGTGTTGATGGCGGGCGTGTTGAGATGCCAGCGCAGCGCGGTGGCGGCGCGGCAGCGTCATGGGCCAGGTGGCGGTGGGCAGCAGGGGCGACTCTTCGTAGACCTGCAGCACCTGCGCAGCCATGGCTTCGCTCTGGTGGCGGCTTTCGTAGCGCGCGCGCGCTGCTGCGGCCAGGCGCTGGCGCAGGGGTGCTTCTTGCAGAACCCGGCGCAGGGCCTGGGCAATTTCAAAGGGGTCATTGGCCACCAGCAGGGCGCTGTCGTCATGCGCCAGCAGTTCTTCCACGCCTGGCAAGCGGCTGGCCACGATGGCCATGCCCGCACGCATCGCTTCGATCAGCGACATCGGCAGGCCTTCGTGGTTCGAAAGCAGTACAAACACCTGGTGCTGCGCCAATTGTTCGGCCACGTTGTGGACATCGCCACTGAATGCCACATGCGGCAGGTCCAGCTGGCTGGCCAGGCGCTGGTGCTCGGCGCGCTGGGGGCCATCGCCCAGCAGGCGTGTGTCCGGGCGCAGACCGTCCTGGGCCAGCAGGGCCAGGGCTTGCAGCAGCAGGTCGTGACGCTTGGGCGGGGCCATGCGGGCGACCATCACCAGGCTGGGTGTCGGCACCGTCGGGTCGCTGTGCCAAAGCACGTCGGCGATGGCGTTGGGGATCACACTGGCGCGCGCCGGGTCCATGGGCAGTCGTGAGGCCAGGGTTTTCTCATGTTCGGACACACAGACCATGCGCGTGGTCCAGGCGGCGAGCAGGGCCTCGGCCAGCCAGGCGTTCAGGCGCACCAGCGCCGCAGCCTGTGGCTTGAAACCGAAGCCGTGAACGGTGTAGACCACAGGTGTACCCGCGAGTTTGCCGGCCAGGCGTGCCACCACACCCGCCACGGCGCTGTGGGCGTGGATCAAGTCTGGTGGGTCGGCGCGCATCTGTGCACGCAGGGCCTGCACCGAAGCCAGCACCCGAAGCGGGTTGAGCGAGTTGCGCAGCCCTGCTTGCTCCTGGGTGTGCACGTCGAGCGCCTGTAGCGCTTGCTGCAAAAAAGTGCCGTCTTCGCCCCCCATCACGGCACTGAAGCGCACCCGACCACGCAAGGCTCGGCACAGCTCGATCACATGGGTCTGGGCGCCGCCGATCTCCCCTTTGGTGATGACCAGCAGCACATGCAAGGCTGGCGCTTTACTGGTAACCATCCGGGTTGCCCGATTGCCAGCGCCACGCATCGGCACACATGCGCTCCACATCGAGCCGCGCCTGCCAACCCAAAGCCTGGCGGGCAAAGGTGGTGTCGGCGCACAGGGTGGCCACATCGCCGGGGCGACGGTCCACAAAGCGGTAAGGGATGGCGATGCCGTTGACACGGGCAAAAGTGTCGGCCAGCGACTTGACGCTCACCCCTTGGCCCGTGCCCAGGTTGACGGTGATGCCTTGCTGCTGCTCTTGCAAGTAGCGCAGCGCCGCCAGGTGACCTTGCGCCAGATCGACCACATGGATGTAGTCGCGCACCCCCGTGCCATCGGGGGTGGGGTAGTCCCGGCCAAAGATGCTCAGGTGGTCGCGCTTGCCCACGGCCACCTGGGTGATGAAGGGCATCAGGTTGTTGGGGATACCGTTCGGGTGTTCGCCAATGAGCCCGCTTTCGTGCGCGCCCACCGGGTTGAAGTAGCGCAGGATGGCCACCTGCCAGCGGGCATCGGCGGCTTGCAAGTCACGCAGGATGTCCTCGCACATGAGTTTGGTGCGGCCATAAGGATTGGTCACCTGCAGGCGGCTCGATTCTGTGATCGGTACGGTCTTGGGGTCTCCATACACGGTGGCCGAGGAGCTGAAAACCATACGGCGCACGCCTGCACGGTCCATGGCCTGCAGCAGAGCCAGGGTGCTGCCAACGTTGTTGTCAAAGTAGCGCAGTGGCTGAGCCACCGATTCCCCTACGGCCTTGAGACCTGCAAAATGGACCACGCCCGAGATGGTGTGCTCGGCAAAGAGGCGGTCGAGGGCTGTTCCATCGCGCACATCGGCCTGCACAAAGTGGCATTTGGTGCCACACAACTCTTGCAGTCGGTCAAGCACCCGGGCGCTGCTGTTGCACAGGTTGTCGACGATGACCACCTCGTGGCCAGCCTGCATGAGTTCGACTGCGGTGTGCGAGCCGATGTAACCGGCGCCACCGGTGATCAGGATTTTGGAGGGCATGGACTGCGATTGTAGATACTGCCCTGCCAGAGATGGCCCGCAATTCATGCCACCTGATGGCCAGCAGGGCCGGCTCCTTCATAATTGATGGTTGCTTGCATATTTCAGGGTTTACAAGGTATTCACATGGCTCAATACGTTTTTTCGATGAACCGGGTCGGCAAGATCGTGCCGCCCAAGCGTCAGATCCTCAAAGACATTTCACTGTCCTTCTTTCCGGGCGCCAAGATCGGTGTTCTGGGTCTGAACGGCTCGGGCAAGTCCACGCTGCTCAAGATCATGGCCGGCATCGACAAGGACATCGAGGGCGAAGCCATCCCCATGGCCGGTCTGAAGATCGGCTACCTGCCGCAGGAGCCCCAGCTGGACCCCGAGCACACCGTGCGCCAGTCCGTCGAGAGTGGCATGGGCGAGGTGGCTGCGGCCAAGCAGCGCCTCGAAGAGGTCTATGCCGCCTACGCCGAAGAAGACGCCGACTTTGACGCCCTGGCTGCCGAACAGGCCCAGCTCGAAGCCATCATCTCGGCCGCTGGCGCCGAAGGCGACTCCGAGCACCTGCTGGAAATCGCCGCCGATGCCCTGCGCCTGCCGCCCTGGGACGCGGTCATCAAGAACCTCTCCGGGGGTGAAAAGCGCCGTGTGGCCCTGTGCCGCCTGCTGCTCTCCAAGCCCGACATGCTGCTGCTGGACGAACCGACCAACCACTTGGACGCCGAGTCCGTGGACTGGCTGGAGCAGTTCCTGGCCCGTTTCTCGGGCACCGTGGTGGCCATCACCCACGACCGCTACTTCCTGGACAACGCCGCCGAGTGGATTCTCGAACTCGACCGTGGCCATGGTATCCCCTACAAGGGCAACTACTCCACCTGGCTGGAGCAGAAGGAAGCCCGTCTGGAGCAGGAACAGCGCACCGAAGACGCCCGCACCAAGGCCATGAAAAAGGAACTGGAGTGGGCGCGCCAGAATCCCAAGGGCCGCCAGGCCAAGAGCAAGGCCCGTCTGGCCCGCATCGAAGAGCTGAGCGATTACGAATACCAGAAGCGCAACGAGACCAACGAGATCTTCATCCCGGTGGCCGAGCGTCTGGGCAACGACGTGTTCGAGTTCAAGAACGTCAGCAAGTCTTTTGGCGACCGCCTGCTGATCGACAACCTGAGCTTCAAGGTGCCTGCGGGCGCCATCGTCGGCATCATCGGCCCCAACGGCGCCGGTAAATCGACCCTGTTCAAGCTGATCTCGGGCAAGGAAACGCCGGACAGCGGCGAAGTGCACATCGGCCAGACCGTGAAGATGGCCTTTGTGGACCAGAACCGCGACGACCTGGCCAATGACAAGACCGTCTGGGAAGACATCTCCGGTGGTCTGGACATCATCACCGTGGGCAAGTTTCAGATGCCCAGCCGCGCCTATTGCGGACGCTTCAACTTCGGCGGTGGCGACCAGCAAAAGAAAGTCGGCATGCTCTCTGGCGGTGAGCGCGGGCGCCTGCACCTGGCCAAGACCCTGATGCAGGGTGGCAATGTGCTGCTGCTGGACGAACCCTCCAACGACCTGGACGTGGAAACCCTGCGTGCCCTGGAAGACGCGCTGCTCGAATTCGCCGGCTCGGTCATGGTCATCAGCCACGACCGCTGGTTCCTGGACCGCATCGCCACCCACATCCTGGCCGCCGAAGGCGACAGCCAGTGGGTGTTCTTCGACGGCAACTACCAGGAATACGAGGCCGACAAGAAAAAGCGTCTGGGCGAAGAGGGCGCCAAGCCCAAGCGTGTGCGCTACAAGGCCCTCAAGTGATGCGACCCCGGCCACCGTGCGCGGTGGCTTTTTTTTGACGTATACCCATGTCCCACTACCACCTGTATGCGATCGGCAATGCGCTGGTCGACACCGAATACGAAGTCTCCGACGCGCTCTTGGCCACCATGGGTGTCAGCAAGCGCCACATGACCCTGATCGACGCCGAGCAGCGCACGGCCTTGCACAAGCACGTACAAGGCCTGCACGCGCGCCGCACCGGTGGCGGTTCGGCCGGCAACACGGTCGTGGCGCTGGCGCAACTCGGTGGCAAGGCGTTCTACTCTTGTCGTGTGGCCGACGACGAATTGGGGGCCTTCTACGCGCAAGACCTGCAGAGCAACGGCGTGGCCACCAACCTCACGCACACCCAGGCCCAGCCGGGGCAGACGGGCAGCTGCATGGTGTTGGTCACGCCGGACGCCGAGCGCACCATGTGCACCTTCCTGGGCGCCACCTCGCAGCTCGACCGCCAGGCCCTGCACCCGCACGACATCGCCAAGGCCCAGGTTTATTACATGGAAGGCTATCTGGCCGCTTCGCCCACCGGGCTCGAAGCCGCGCTGGAGGGCCTGCAGATCGCCCGGCAGCACAAGGTACAGACAGCCTTGACTTTGAGCGACGTCAGCATGATCAATTTCTGCCGCGCTGGTCTCGAAGCCATGCTGGGCGGTGGCCTGGACTTTTTGTTTGCCAACGAAGAAGAGGCGCAGGTCTGGTGCGGTAGCAGCGATCTGGAGGCCATCATTGCGCAGTTGCAAACGCTGGCGAGCACCGTCTGCCTGACGCGTGGCCCCAAGGGCTGCATCGTGCTGCATGGCGGACAGCGGACCGAAGTTCCGGCCGTGCCCACCCAGGCGGTGGACACCAATGGCGCGGGCGACATGTTTGCGGGGGCCTTTTTGTACGGGGTGACCCATGGTCAAAGCCATGCGCAGGCCGCCACATTGGCCAACCGCGCTGCAGCCGCTGTGGTGTCGCAGCACGGCAACCGCCTGACCCGCGAGCAGATGCAGGCTTTGCGTCAGGCCTGACGTTTGGCCTGCGGGCATCCTGAAGCCCTGTAAAATCATGCCAGCCGCACCGATCGTGCGGCACTATTTTGCTTAAAACTGGCTACTTTTACAGGCGACCCATGAAACGCGATTACTTCCACTCCGCCCCCCGTTCTGACCGCCGCTTTGGCGAACAGCGTAACGGCACCTGCATTGCCCTGATCGACGGGCGCTTTCTGATCTGGATGGCACAGCAAGGTGCTGTGGGCACCACGGGTGAATCGGTCAATCGCCAGGGCTTGCTGGCTCTGTTGTCGCAGGCCCTGGCCCACAGTGGACTGGATGTCGATCTGCGCCGCATTTATTGGTACACCGACCGCGCCGATGGCCTGGTCATTGACGACCAGATCGTGCGCCTGGTGCAGACCCACGATGCCGACGGGGGCGCTTCGCTGTTGCGCTCGCTGGGCCACGACCTCAAGCAATTGGCCGAGCACCATGCGTGTGACCATGTGCTGGTCGCGAGCGACGACGAGCGCTTTTTGAGCGCCATCGACGAGGCCCAGCTCAGTGGACTGAGCGTGCATCTGCTGGCCGATGAGTCGGCTCGCAACATGCCCCAGATGGTGCGCAGCGATCCGGGCTGGGCACGTCTGCTGTCGCAGGCCGATCGCCGTGTGATCGTCAACTCGCAGGCCCTGGCCGACATGCTGCAGGGCAAGGTGCCTTCGGGCATGGGCTTGTCTGTCGAAGACGTGGAAGAGTTGCGCAAGTCCATGCAGGAAGTGGTGTCTGCCTGGTGGTCCGAAGAGCCCGAAGACCTGCGCGAAGACCTGCACGACGCCTTGCAGATCAGCCGTGGCATTCCGCAAGAGGTGGACCGCCAGCTGCTGCTGCGCATGCGCCAGCGTCTGGCCCGTGCCCTGAGCCTGCCCGAAAAGAAAATGCTGCGCGAAACCCTGCGCAACGTGGTCATGGGCGCTGCCGAAGCGACCACCGGCGGCACGCCCGCTGCTGCTGATTTCCCGCCCGACACCGACGAATAAAGGCACGGCCTGCAGGCCGATGGACTGCCTGCGGCTTGCCTACAGGTAGATCTTCTGCAACAAGTCCAGCAGCGTCTTGCGCTGGGCATTTGTCAAGCGGGCCGAGCGTTCGATCTCCAGATCGGTGGCGGCCTGTTCGGCTTGTTGCATCAGGACTATGCCCTCGGGTGTGGGGTGTAAACCCATGGCTCGGCCATCGGTGGGATGGGGCAGGCGGTGGATGAAACCACGCGCTTCGAGTGACTGGACCAGACCCACCAGATTGGGGGGCAGCAGGTTGAGCGCGGCGCACAACTGGCGCGAAGTCACGCCGGGGTTGTGGTGGATCACCGACATCACCGAAAAATCCACCGGGCGCAGCCCGAATTCGGCCATCCGCTCCAGAAAACCTTCAATGATGGTCAGCGCCGCACGGCGGGCGTTGTAGCCCAACAGCGTCTGCAGGTATGTGGTGTCCACTTGGTCAACCTTGCTGACCGTGGGCAGCCCTGCTGCCACAGACTTGCTGCGTCCGCTGGGGCGCTTGAAGCTCGATTGTGCAGTTTGGGTCATGGGGCAGAAATTATGCGGCCACCGCCGCGCACTGCTGCACGACGATGTAGGTGCGCATCTGGAATTCGGGCAGCACCCACTGGCGCAGCGCTTGGCCAGGGGCTTGCCAGCGCGTGGCGGCATTCGGCGTGTCGCCATCGACTGCGGCGTCGATGCGCAGCCAGGCCCAGTCCAGCAGCACCAGCGCGCAGGCGCGCAAATAATCGTCGGCCACACGGAAGGGCAGCTGCGCGTCCTTGGGCGCGGCGTCGACGATTTGTCGGGTCACCGCACGCAGCGTGCCGATGCGGGCCACTGCAGCCGTGCGCGTAGCGGCCTTGGCCGGGATGTCGGCTTCGACAAAATCCAGCAAGGCGTTCATGCCCTGGCCGCCATCGGCCAGCACCTTGCGCACCAGCAGGTCGATCGCCTGGATCTCGTTGGTGCCTTCGTAAATCATGGCCACGCGGGCATCGCGGATGTGCTGCTCGATGCCCCATTCGCGCACATAGCCGTGGCCGCCGAACACCTGCAGACAGTCGCTGCCGCCATGGAAAGCCTGGTGGGTGAAGACTGACTTCATGATCGGCGTGACCAGCGCACACCAGCGCTGCGCGAAGGGTTGTGCTTCGGGTGTGCCGTGCTTGATCTGGTCGAGTTCGATGGCGGTCTTGTAGGCCAGCACGCGACCGGCATCGACCCAGGCGCGCTGGGTGTCGAGGATGCGGCGCATGGCCGGGTGTTCGGCGATCAAATCCGCTTCGCCCGCACCCTTGCCTTTGCCGGGCGCGCGCATCTGGCGGCGCTCCTGCGAATAGGCATCGGCCTTCTGCCAGGCGGCGTCGAGCAGGCCAATGCCTTGCAGGGCCACATGCAGGCGGGCGGCGTTCATCATCACGAACATCGCGTTCAGGCCCTTGCCGGGTTCACCCACGATCTGGCTGGCGGCTTCATCAAAGCGCATCACGCAGGTGGGGCTGCCATGCAGGCCCATTTTTTCTTCGATGCGCTCGCAATGCACGGCGCTGCGGGCGCCGTCCGGGTAGAACTTGGGCACCAGGAACAGCGACAGGCCCTTGGGGCCGGGCGGCGCGTCGGGCAGGCGGGCCAGCACCAGGTGCACGATGTTGTCGGTCAAATCGTGCTCGCCGCCCGAGATGAAGATCTTGGTGCCCGAGAGCAAGTAGCTGCCGTCAGGCTGTGGCACGGCCTTGGTGCGGCACAGGCCCAGGTCGGAGCCAGCGTGTGGCTCGGTCAGGCACATGGTGGCCAGCCATTCGCCAGTGGCCACTTTTTCCAGGTACTGCGCCTTCAGATCGTCGCTGGCGTGGTGCTTGATGCACTCGTATGCGCCGTGCAGCAGGCCCGGGGCCATGGTCCAGCCGTGGTTGGCGGCCGAGAGCATTTCGTAGAGCATGGCTTCGAGCACGCTGGGCAGACCCTGGCCACCGTCCTCTGGGCTGGCGGCCAGCGCAGGCCAGCCCGATTGCCAGAAGGACTGGTAGGCGTGCTTGAAGCCTGGCGGCATGGTGACCGCACCGTCCTGCCACTGCGCGCCGATTTCGTCGCCGTCGCGGTTGAGCGGAGCAATGACTTCGCCGACAAATTTGCCGGCTTCCTCCAGCACCTGTTGCATCAGGTCCGGGTCCACTTCACCGAAAGCAGGCAAAGCTTGCAGCTGGGCGGGGGCATTCAGAACACGCGAGAGCACAAAGTGCATCTCATCGGCGCGGGGGATGTAGGCGTTCATGGCGGTCTCTTCAGATCATTTCTTGGCGGCACCGAGGTAGGTGTCGATCACGCGCGGGTCCTGCGCCAGCTCAGCGGCTGGGCCGTGCAGGCCGATCTCGCCCATCTCCAGCACATAGCCCTGGTCGGCCACGGCCAGCGCGGCGCGGGCGTTCTGCTCCACCAGCACAATGGTCACGCCGGTCTGGCGCAGCGTTTCGATGATGGAAAAAATGTCTTTCACGATCAGCGGTGCCAGGCCCAGGCTGGGCTCATCGAGCATCAGCACGCTGGGGCGCGACATCAGGGCGCGGCCCACAGCCAGCATCTGGCGCTCGCCACCCGACAAAGTGCCGGCCTCCTGGGCGCGGCGCTCTTTCAGGCGCGGGAACAGATCGAACACATCGTCCAGGCGGCTGCGCCACTGGCTGTTGCCCAGGCGCATCTGGCGAAAGCCGCCGAGCACCAGGTTGTCTTCAACGCTCATGGTGCCAAACAGCTCTCGCTTTTCGGGCACCAGCGCGATGCCCAGCATGACGCGCTCTTCGAGCGTGAGTTCTTCGATCGACTGGCCTTCGAACTCGATGCACCCCTTGCTGGGCAACAAACCCATCAGACTGCCCAGCAAGGTGGACTTGCCGGCGCCGTTGGGCCCGATCACGGTGATCACGCTGCCTTTGTCGGCTTGCAGGTTCAGGCCGTGCAGCACCTCGGCCTTGCCGTAGCCGGCGCGCAGGTCGGTGACTTTCAGAAGAGGTGTAGTCATGTCAGGTCTCCCGCCGAGCAGCCCCAAGGGAAGCTTGCGCCCCCTCGGGGGGCAGTGATGACACCAAGTGAATTGCGTGGGGGCTTCATTTTCAATGCTCCGTACCCAGGTAAGCGGCCCGCACGGCCGGGTTGGCCTGCACCTCGGCGGGGGTGCCACGCGTGAGCAGCGTGCCGAACTCCATCACCACCAGCTGGTCACACACGTCCATCACCAGGTCCATGTCGTGTTCGACCAGCAGGATGCTCATGCCTTCGCTTTGCAGCTGGCGCAGCACAGCGGCCAGGGCCTGTTTTTCCTTGTGGCGCAGGCCGGCGGCTGGTTCGTCAAGCAACAGCAGGGCCGGATCGCAACAGAGCGCGCGCGCGATTTCCATCAGGCGTTGCGGGCCCATGGCCAGGTTGCCGGCCTGCTCGTGCAGGTAGGCCCCCATGCCAATGCGCTCGAGCTGGCGTTGCGCTTCTTTCATCAGGCGCTGTTCCTCGGCCTGGTTGGTGCGCAGCATGGACGAGAGCACGCCACTGCTGCCACGGGTGTAAGCGCCCATGGCCACGTTTTCGAGCACCGTCATGTCGGGGATCATCTTGACGTGCTGGAAGGTGCGGGCCATGCCTTTGCGCGAAATCTCGCGCGAGGACAGTTGACTCACATCGTCACCGCAGAAAGTGACCTTGCCGCTGGTCTTGCCCAGCACGCCCGTGATCAGGTTGAAGGTGGTGGACTTGCCAGCACCATTGGGGCCGATCAGGCCGACGATCTGGCCGGCAGCGATCTCGAAGCTGATGTCGTTCACAGCCACCAGGCCACCGAACTGTTTGCGGATCTTGTCGACATGCAGCACCGGCTCGCCCATGGCGGGCTTGGCGCGAACCGGCAGGTCGGCGGCGTTTTGCCAATCGACCACACGCTGTGGCTTGGGAAACCGGCGCGCCACCACGGACCACAGGCCGTCGGGCAGGTACTTGAGCACCAGTACCAGGGCCACGCCAAAGACGATGACCTCGTAGCTGCCGCTGGTGCCGATCAGGGCGGGCAGGGCCACTTGCAGGTAGTCGTCGAGCAGTTTGACCAGTCCGGCCCCCACCAGGGCGCCCCAGACATAGCCGACGCCGCCGACCACTGCCATGAACAGGTATTCGATGCCCATCTTCAGGCCGAAGGCCGAGGGGTTGACGGTGCGCTGGAAGTGCGCCAGCAGCCAGCCCGCGACCGATGCGAACAGGGCGGCAATGAGGAAGACCGTGACCTTGTAGCGGAAGGTGCTGATGCCCATGGCTTCGGCCATCTGCGTGCCGCCCTTGAGCGAGCGGATGGCGCGGCCCGGACGCGAGTCCAGCAGGTTGATCAGCGCCACCGCGCCCGCGATCAGCAAGGCCCAGCACAGCACAAAGAAGAGACGTCCCTGACCGATGTCCACGCCAAAGGCCGACAGGCTCTTGAGGCCCAGCAGCCCATCGTATTTGCCCAGGGCATCGAGGTTGCCCATGAGGTAGTACAGCGACAGGCCCCAGGCGATGGTCGCCAGCGGCAGATAGTGCCCCGACATGCGCAAGGTGATGAACCCGACAATCACCGCACTGACAGCGGTAAAAGCCAGACCAACAAACAGCGTCAGCCAGGGCGACATGCCGGTGTTGAGTGTGAGCCAGGCGGTGGTGTAGGCGCCTACGCCCACAAAAGCGGCTTGACCGAAAGAGGTGAGGCCGCCGACGCCGGTGAGCAGCACCAGGCCCATGGACACGAGGGCGTAGAGGCCAATGTAGTTGAGCTGGGCAATCCAGAAATCGGGCAGTGGCAGCAGGGCCACGATGGGGACGGCCAACGCGAGCAGCAAGAGGGGGAGATTTTTCTTCAGCATGTCAGTGTTCCTCGTCTGAATGCCCGCTGCGCAGCGAGCGCACGAGGAGAATGGGCAGCACCAGTGTGAACACGATCACTTCTTTGAAGGCGCTGGCCCAGAAGGCGCCAAACGCTTCAACGATGCCGACAAAGAGCGCGCCCAGCAATGCGCCCGGGTAGCTCGACAAGCCCGCGATCACGGCGGCCACAAAGCCCTTGAGTCCGATCAAAAAGCCGGAGTCGTAGAACACGGTGGTTGTGGGGCCAATCAGCAGGCCCGACAGCGCACCGATCAGGGCCGCCATCATGAAGGTGAGCTGGCCCGATGCGTGGGTGGAAATGCCCATCAGGCGTGCGCCGGTGCGGTTGACGGCGGTGGCGCGCAGCGCCTTGCCGCGCAGCGATTTTTCAAAGTAAAGCCACAGCAGCACGATCAGCGCCAGCGAGACCACGAAGATGATGGTGGTCTGGCCCGACAGGGCCACCGGACCGATTGCAAAACGTTCGTCCCAGAAGGTGGGGTTGCGAAAACCTTCGGCGCCAAAAAACAGCAGGCCCAGGCCGGTCATGGCGAAATGCACGCCGACCGAGACGATGAGCAGTACCAGCGGCGTGGCGGCCTCCAGTGACTGGTAGGCCACGCGGTACACCAGTGGGCCAAAGGCGGTCACGATGGCCACACTCAGCGCGGCTTGCACCCACAGCGGAAATTGCTGGGGCGCTGCCCAGATCGACACCAGGGCAATGACCAGTGGCAAGGCCAGCATTTTCAGGCCCGATTGCAGGGCCCGCGCCGGATTGCCGTGGTGGCGCCAACGCGCCACGAATTCCATGACCGCCGCGAGCAGGGCCAGACACAGCAGCAACCAGACCGTGCCGGGCGTCTTGCCGGTTTGCAGCATGGCCAGGGTGAGGGCGCCGTAAGCGACGAATTCGCCTTGCGGAATGAAGATGACCCGTGTGACGGTGAACACGAGCACGGTGGCCAGCCCGAGCAGGGCGTAAACCGCACCGTTGGTCATGCCGTCGAGCAGCAGGATGCTGGCGATGGAGAAGTCCATGGAAAGCCTTGGAAGAAAGCGATCGGGAAGAGGGTGGGAGCCTGCCCTGCAGGCTCCCACACATGTGTGCTTTGGCGAAAGGCCCCGATGGAGCACCTTTCGCCAAGGGCGAGGTCTTATTCGACCTTGAATTTACCCTCGACCAGCTTGGTCATCACACCGGTTTCCAGCGTGTAGCCCCAGTGGTCGGCGGGTGTCCAGTTCATCACACCGTGGGCGAACACGGTGCGGCCCATGGTCTCCAGGCTGTCACGCAGGGCGGCGCGGAACTGGGCTGTGCCCGGCTTCGCTTTCTTGAGTGCCAGAGGGATGGCTTTTTCCATGGCGACCTGGAAGTCATACGAGTGGCCAGCGAACTGGTTGCGTGTGTTGGCGCCGTGCGCAGCCTCGAACTTCTGCACAAAGTCCATGGCGATTTTCTTGGACGGGTGGCTGTCGAGCAGCTGGTCACCCAGCAGGGCCGGACCGGACACCACGAAGGTGCCTTCCACCGACTTGCCACCCACGCGTGGCAGGTCGGGCGTGGCGGCAGCGTGCGTCTGGTAGACCTTGCCCTTGTAGCCGCGCTCGACCAGGCCCAGTTGCGGCATGGCCGCACCCGAGCCCGAGGCCACCACCAGGATGGCGTCGGGGTTGGCCGAGGTCAGCTTGAGCGCCTGGGGCGTCACGCTGGTGTCGGTGCGGGCAAAACGCTCGCTGCCCACCAGCTTGATGCCAGCCTGGTTGAGCATGGGGGTCACGGCGTCGAGCCATTGCTGGCCATAAGCATCGGTGTAGCCCAGGAAGCCCACGGTTTTGACGCCGTGCTTTTTCATGTGTTCGACCACGGCGTGGCCCATCACGGTGTTGGACTGGGGCAGGCGGAACAGCCACTTGTCCTTGCCTTCGGGCACGCCCACAGGAGAACCTGCGACCTGCACCGTACCGGCTTCGGAAGCGATGTCGGTCATGGCAGCAGCCACGGCAGTGATGCAGGAACCAAAAATCAGGTCAACCTTGTCTTCGGTCACGAAGCGGCGGGCGTTGGCCGCGCCTTTGCCCGGATCGGTGGCGTCGTCCAGGATGACCAGATTGACTTTTTCGCCGCCGATGGACTTGGGAAAAAGCTGCAGCTGCTTTTGCATGGGGATGCCCAGGCCGGAACCGGGACCGGTCAGCGACAGACTCACGCCGATGTTGATGTCGGCCAGCGCAGCCGTGCTGGACACGGCGGTGATGGCCAGGGCCAGCAGGGTTTTCTTGAGTTTCATGCTTGTCTCCTTTGGAGGTGGGTTGAAAAACACAGGGGTGAAAAAAGGTTTCAGCTGCACAGGGCCTTGATGTCTTCGGGCACCGGGATGGCCTTGATGCGGTCCGGATCGTCGGGGTGCTTGATGCAGAAAGCGCGCACTTCGGTGCCTTCGCACAGCACGGTGTCGCCGCGCTTGACGATGTGCCTGTGCACGATCACCTTGTCGCGCCATTCTTCGACGCTGGTGTGGACCTGGATGCGCTCGCCGTAGGTGGCAGGGCGGATGAACTTGGTGTTGATCTCCAGCAGCGGTGTGCCGATGATGCCGCGCGTCTTGACCAGCTCGCGCCAGGGCGGCACGCCGCACTTCACAAAAAAGTTCAGGGACGAGGCGTCCATCCATTTGGAAAAATTGGGGAAGAAGACGATGCCTGCGGGGTCGCAGTCACCGAACATCACTTCCACTTCGTAAACAACGGTCTTGGCCATGGTTGTTCTTTCAGGTCAGCGGGGGGCCATGCGCAGCGCGCCGTCCAGGCGGATGGTTTCGCCATTCAGGTGGTCGTTGCTCACGATGTGGCAGGCCAGTTCGGCAAACTCGCTGGGCTTGCCCAGGCGCGAGGGGAAGGGGATGCTGGCCGCCAGCGATTGCTGCACCGGCTCGGGCAGTTCCTTGAGCAAGGGGGTGGCGAACAGGCCGGGGGCGATGGTGCAGACACGGATGCCGTGCTGGGCCAGGTCGCGGGCCATGGGCAGCGTCATGCCGGCCACGCCCGCCTTGGAAGCGCTGTAGGCCTGCTGGCCCACCTGGCCATCAAAGGCGGCGACCGAGGCGGTGAAGACCATCACGCCACGCGCGTTGTCGGCCATGGGCTCGAGCTTGGCACAGGCCGCAGCAAACAGGCGCGCGGCGTTGTAGGTGCCGATCAGGTTGACGTTGATGACGCGGGCAAAGTCGGCCAGCGGGGCGGCGTTGCCGTCCTTGCCGACGATGCGCTTGGCCGAGCCGATGCCGGCGATCTGCATCAGGATGCGGGCCGGGCCGTGGGCGGCGGCGGCGGTGTCGATGGCGGCCTGCATGCTGGCTTCGTCGGCCACATTGCACGACACGGCGATGCCGCCAATGTCTTTGGCCACGCGCTCGGCGTTGTCCATGTTCAGGTCGAGCACGGCGACCTTGGCGCCCAGACGCGCCAGCTCACGTGCCGTGGCCTCGCCGAGACCGGAGCCACCGCCGGTGACGAGGGCTGCTTGTCCTTGAATGTTCATGTGATTTCCTTGGTCTGAATGTCGGGGAAAACGTCAGTTTGCGGCCTCGGGGTTTTCGATCAGCAGCGCAATGCCCTGGCCACCGCCCACGCAGGCACTGGAGATGCCGTAACGCAGGCCCGAGCGTTGCAGCTCGCGCGCCAGGGTGATGGTCAGGCGCACGCCGGTACAGGCCAGCGGGTGGCCCAGGGCGATGGCACCGCCGTTGACGTTGAGTTTGGCCAGGTCCATGCCCAGCTCACGACCCACGGCCAGCGTTTGGGCGCCTTGGGCTTCGTTGATCTCGAAGCGACCGATCTGGTCCAGCGTCAGGCCATTGCGTTCCAGCAGCAGTCGGATGGCGGGTGCCGGGCCAATGCCCATGATCTCGGGCGGCACGCCCACCGCAGCGGCGGCGACCACACGGGCCAGCGGCTTCTTGCCCTGGGCCTTGGCGTAGGCCCCCGAGGTGACAACACAGGCTGCAGCCGCATCGACCAGGGCCGAGCTGTTGCCACCGGTTTGCACGCCGCCTTCGTACACAGGCTTGAGCTTGGCCAGCACCTCCACCGGCGAGATGCGCGGATGCGTGTCGGTGCTGACCTCGGTCACTTTGCCCTGCAGCTTGATGCCGCGTGGCTTGTAGCCGTCCAGCTCGAACTTCTCGGTGACCACGGGCACGATCTCGCCCGCATGGAAACCGGCTTGCTGCGCGGCCACGGCCTTGGCGAACGAGTCGCTGGCAAACTGGTCCACCTCTTCGCGGGTGATGCTGTATTTTTTGGCCAGGTTCTCGGCCGTCTGGATCATGTTGATGCCAGCCGCCGGGTCCTTCAGGGCTTCCCACATGTAGTCCTTGAAGCCCACGGGGGCACCGAGCTTGAAGCCGGTGCGGTGGTCAAAGGCGGCAATCGGGTTGCGCGTCATGCTCTCGGTGCCGATCACCAGGGCGGCGTCGCACACGCCGGCTTCGATTTGCTCGCCTGCCTGGCGGAAGAGTTCAAAACCGGTGCCACAGATGCGCTGCGCCATGATGGCGGGCACCTCTTGCGGCACACCGGCGTACAGGCCGATGTGGCGCGGCAGGAAGAACTGGTCGAAGTCGCCGGGCGCCATGTTGCCGGTGATGACCGAGCCGATCTCGCTACCGGCGATGCCCGCGCGCTGGAGGGCTTCGCGGGCGGCCTTGATGCCCAGATCGGTGGGCGAGATGTGGCCCAGCGCGCCGCAGTAGTCCACCATGGGGGTACGCACGCCTTCGTGCATCCACACATCGGCAAATGCGTTGAAAAATCCTTTGGAAGCCATGTTCTTGTCTTTCACTTGCCCGGTTTGAGGATGTAGTGCAGGCGGTCTTCGTGCAATGCCGCCACGGTGTCGGCGCGGTGGGTCAGCACCGAGCGCTGGTTGATCGAGCCCTTGTCGGTGATCTCGCCCTTGTCGATGGTGGGCGGCTCCGAGAGCAGGCACAGGCGCGCGATGCGGTTGGCGCTGCCGGTGCTGGCGGCCGCCAGCTCGTCAAGCACTTTCTGGAATTGCGCCAGCACCGGCGCACTGGCCAGCACGTCCGACAGCGGGGCGTTGTCCGGCAGACCGGCGAGTTCACGCACCCTGGGTGTGGGGAAGACCATGGCGCCCACTTCCTTCATGTTCAGGCCCGTTAGCACCACGTCCTGGATGTAGGGGGCGCCAGCGGCGATGATCTTGCCGCGCAGCGGGCCCACGCTCACAAAGGTGCCGGTGGCCAGCTTGAAGTCTTCAGCGATGCGGCCGTCGAATTTGAGGCCCAGGTGCACATCGGTCTCGTCGATCCATTTGACCGCGTCGCCGGTCTTGAAGAAGCCTTCTTCGTCAAAGGCCTCTTGCGTCTCTTTGGGCGCGCGCCAGTAGCCTGGGGTGATGTTGGGGCCACGGTAGCGCACTTCGGTCTTGCCGTCGGTGTCGACCAGCTTGAGCTCCAGGCCGGGCGTGGGCACGCCCAGGTCGCCCGCGCGCACATGCGGGTTGGTCACGAAGATGCCAAAGGGGCCGGACTCGGTCATGCCCAGGCCGGTGCCCATGACGATGCGTTCGCCGATTTCGCGCTCTTCGCTTTCGTACAGGCTGTCCCAGATGGGTTGGGCCAGGGCAGCGCCCGCGTAGAAGAACATCTGCACGCGAGAGAGCAGGGTTTTGCGCAATGCGTCGTCGGTCTTCATGGCATTGGCGATCGCCTCAAAGCCGGTGGGCACATTGAAGTACACCGTAGGCGCCACTTCGCGCAGGTTGCGCAGGGTCTCGTGCATGAGTGCGGGTGTGGGCTTGCCGTCGTCGATGTAGAGCGTGCCGCCGTGGAAGACGACCATGCCGAAGTTGTGGTTGCCGCCGAAGGTGTGGTTCCAGGGCAGCCAGTCGACCAGCACCAGCTCTTTTTCGGCCAGCACCGGCATGGACTGGGCCATCTGCTGCTGGTTGGCACACCACATGCGATGGGTGTTGATGACGGCCTTGGGCAGCTTGGTCGAGCCGCTGGTGAACAGGAACTTGACCACCGTGTCGGGGCCGGTGGCGGCCATGGCTTTGTCCACCGCATCGGTCACGGGCGTGGCGGCCAGTTCGGCAAACGTGCTGCTGACGTGTCCGTCCACGCTGCCCTCGGCCATGACGATGGCCATGTCTTCGCCCACGGTGGCCGCAATGGCTTTGGCGTAACGCGCATCCTGTGCGAACACCAGGCCCGGTGTGACGGTGCGCATCACGTGCTTGAGTTTGTCGTAGTCCACGCTGACCAGCGAATACGGCGGCGAAACAGGCGTGTAGGGCACGCCCGCGATCAGGCAGCCCAGCGCCATCAGGGCGTGCTCCAGGCTGTTTTCGCTCAGGATGGCGACCGGTCGCTCGGCGTTCAGGCCGCGGTTGATCAGGCCCTGGGCGATGCTGCGCGCGCGTGTCCAGGCTTCGCCGTAGCTGATGTGTTGCCAGTCACCCAGGCTGCCATCGGCCTTTTTGGCGCGGCGGGCCATGAAGGTGTGCGCAGGCTTGGCGCTGGCCCAGTGCTGCAGTCGGTCGGTCAGGCGCTGCGGAAAGGCCTGAAGGTCTTGTTCGGCGCGCAGGTAGTGGGTGCCAGGCGCGCCATCGCGCAGTGTGACGCGGGTGACGCCAAACTTGAGAGGGCGGAATTTCGGGGTGCTCATGGTTTGTCTCCTCCGGTCGGCGCTCAGTTGGTTTTTTGCACTTTGGCGGCTTTGCCTTCGAGGAAGGCGCGCACGCGGGCCTTGGCTTCGGGGGCAGATTGCGCAATCGAGGCCATCAGCGCTTCCGTGAAGAAACCGTGGTCGGCCGGCTGCTCGGCAATGCGCGGCAGCGCGTGCATCAGGGCGAAGTTGGTCAGCGGCGCGTTGGTGGCGATGCGGGTGGCCAGTTCGATGGCTTTGTCCAGAGCCGTACCCGCAGGCACGAGGTATTGGGCAAAACCCACGCGCTCGCCATCCACGGCGTTGTAGACACGGCCCGTCAGCATCATGTCGGTCATGCGTGCGGCACCGATCAGTTTGGGCACGCGCACTGCGCCGCCGCCGCCCACGAAGATGCCGCGTGTGCCTTCGGGCAAGGCGTAAAAGGTGGTGTCGTCGGCCACGCGGATGTGCGAGGCAGAGGCCAGCTCCAGGCCACCCCCGACGACGGCGCCATGCAGCGCGGCGATCACCGGTACGCGGCCTTGCTCAATGGCGTTCAGCGCCACGTGCCAGCTGCGCGAATGGTGAACGCCTTCGCCCGCATCACGCTCCTTGAGTTCAGACAGGTCCAGGCCTGCGCAGAAGTGCTCGCCTTCACCATCGATCACGGCAGCACCGGCTTCGGCAGGCAGGTTCTGGAACACATCGCGCAGGGCTTCGATCAGACCATCGCTCAAGGCGTTGCGCTTGGCCGGTCGGCGCAGCGTGACCACGGCGACGGCGCCGCGCATTTCAAGGGTGACGCCATTGCTGGCTGCGCGTTCGAGGATCGGGTTGCTCATCGGGATGTCCTTTGCTGGGGGTTGACCGGAAAATCAAAAAGGTTATGATCAATAACCATATTGTGTGAGCAGGACCTGCCTGTTTTCTCCTAGGGCTTTCCCTAGGTTGGGCGAGAAAATGCTTGCACGTATCTTTCACAGTCAGGAGACACCGACCATGAACCACCAAGACCTGATCGCCATCGACATCCACACCCACGCCGAAGTGAGCTGCTGGAATCCATTCGACAACTATGGCGAGGAGTACGACCGCGCCGCCGACAAATACTTTGGTTCCAATCGTCGCCCCACGATTGCCGAGACGGTGGCCTACTACCGCGAAAAGAAGATCGGTCTGGTGATGTTCACGGTGGACAGCGAGGCGCAACTGGGCCGTCGCCGCATTCCCAACGAGGAAATCGCACAGGCCGCACGCGAGAACAGCGACATGATGATGGCCTTTGCCAGCATCGACCCGCACAAGGGCAAGATGGGTGCCCGCGAGGCCGAGCGCCTGATCAAGGAGGAGGGCATCAAGGGCTTCAAGTTCCACCCCACGGTGCAGGGCTTTTTGCCCTATGACCGCATGGCCTGGCCGATCTATGAAGTCATCAACGAATACAAGCTTCCCGCCATCTTTCACACCGGCCACAGCGGCATTGGCAGCGGCATGCGCTGTGGTGGCGGCCTGCGCCTGCAAAACAGCAACCCCATGCTGCTCGAGGACGTGGCCATTGACTGGCCCGACATGCAGATCGTCATGGCCCACCCCAGTTTTCCGTGGCAGGACGAGGCGCTGAGCCTGGCCACCCACAAGCCCAATGTGTGGATTGACCTGTCAGGCTGGAGCCCCAAGTACTTTCCCAAACAGCTGGTGCAGTACGCCAACACCCTGCTCAAGGACCGCGTGCTCTTTGGCAGTGACTACCCGCTCATCACGCCCGAGCGCTGGATGAAGGACTTTGAGGTCGCAGGCTTCAAGCCCGAGGTGATGCCGGGCATCTTGAAGGGCAACGCGGTGCGCTTGCTGGGTCTGGACAAGGCCTGATCCCTCGATCAGTTCGCCTTCAGATCAAGCCCCTTCAGGCTTGATCTGCGCACGTGCGATCACGGGTTTCCAGCGGGCCTGTTCCTGCTGTATGAATTTGGCAAATTCGGCACCGGTGTTGCCCACAGCCAGCGCAGTTTCCTGGCTGAGCTTGTCTGAAACGGCCTTGCTGCGGGCGGCCTTGATGGCTTCCAGTTCCAGTTTGTCGAGGTTTGGCTTGGGCCATTTGGCTGGAGCCATCAGACCGTACCACTGGGTCATCTCGAAGCCTTTGTAGCCCTGTTCGGCCACAGTGGGAACGTCGGGCAGTTGTGGCAGGCGGGTGGTGGTGCCGGTAGCAATACAGCGCAATTTGCCTGCCTTGATGAACTGCAGCAGCGCAGGTGCGCCCACCGCTGCAGCTTGCAGTCGCCCTGCCATCAGGTCGGTCAGCATGGGGCCGGTGCCGCGGTACGGCACATGCAGCATGAAGGTCTCACTCACCATCTTCAGGTATTCAAAGGCCAGGTGGCCTGCGCTGCCGTTGCCGGCCGAACCGTAGTTGAGCTGGCCTGGACGGGCCTTGGCGTAGGCCACGAATTCCTTGAGGTTCCTGACCGGCAGGTCGGGGTGTACCACGTACAGGCTGGGTACTTTGGAGATCAGGGTGATGGGCGCAAAGTCCTTGATTGGGTCGTAAGGCAGCTTTGGGAAAATGAAGGGATTGACTGCCAGCGTGCCGATATGGCCCAGGATCAGCGTGTGCTCGTCGCTGCTGCCCGCCACTTCCTGCATGGCGATGTTGCCTGCAGCGCCGGGCTTGTTGTCCACAAAGACATTTTGGCCGATGGTCTTGGCCATTTCACCGGCCACCGCACGGGCCACGATCTCGGAGCTGCCGCCCGGGGCAAAGGGGACCACCAAACGCAGGGGCTTGCTGGGCCAGCTGTCGGCCAAAGCGGGCAGGGTGTGCAGGCCGGTGGCGCCAGACAACAAAGCGCCCAGGGCGTTGCGGCGGCTGAGGGTGAAAGATTGCATGGGCGGTCTCCTGTGGTGTGCGGTTGGGTGTGGGGCAAGTCTAGGGCGGCTTGCAGGGCCGGGTGCTGTGGGTTCCACTTACGCACAAACCACAGCCCCAAGCCTCGTATCAGGCTGCTGGTGTTTCTGCCCAGTCGGGCCATGGCCAGTGCAGCAGTTCGGCCAGGCGGCACACCACCCAGCGGGCCTCGGCTTCGCTCACCACATCGGGTGTGGTCAACAGGCCCTGCAGGCAGCGTTCCAGCGTCAGCTCTTCGGTGATGCCCAGTTGAAACTGCTGGTTGGCGGCTTGTTCGGTCAGCAGTTGGGCCATGTCCTCGCACAGTTCGTGTCGCGCAGCCATCTCGCGCAGGCCGATGCTGGGCTTGATCTTGCCCGGGGACACGTACAGGGCCATGAACGAGGGCGGGATGAGGATCTGGAATTCGTCGGACATGGTGTCGTGAAAGGCGTCGTGAAGGAGACGGATTGGGTGCTTGGGCCAGTTTAAACTGCGGCGCACTTGACGTTTTGCTCCTTTTTATGCCCCACCGTTCTACCCAGCTGGCCTCGCAAGGCCTGCTGATCGCCAACCTGTTGGCGCAGATCAGCTTTGGCCTGCTGACCATGACGCTCTGTCTGCCATCGATGCAAAGCTGGGGTGCTACGTTTGGTCAGAGCCAGGCCATGGTGCAGCTCAGTTTCAGTGCCTATGTGGTCACTTATGGCGGTTTTCAGCTGCTCTACGGTCCGCTGTCAGACCGCCACGGGCGTCGTCTGGTGTTGCTGGCAGGTTTGGCTCTGGCCTGTATGGGGTCGGTGCTGGCGGCGCTGGCACCGAGTCTGGAAGTGCTGATCGCGGCGCGTGCCTTGCAGGGCGCAGGCAGTGCAGCAGGCATGGTGGTGGGGCGTTCGTCGGTGCAAGACCTGTTTGACGGTCCCGAGCGCACGCGCGTCATGGCCTACATCGGCATGGTGCTGGGCTTGTGCCCTCCAGTGGCGACGCTTTTGGGGGGGCAGTTGCATGTGTATGCAGGCTGGCGCACCGGTTTTGGCCTGATGGCGGTGTTGTCTGTGTTGCTGATGGTGGCGGCCTGGCATGGTTTGCCTGCCCGCGCCAAAGTCCCAGCGCTGGAAAGCCACTGGCTGCTGGCCATGGGGCGCGCTTATGCTCGCCTGGCTCGCGAAAAAACCTTTTGGCTGTACGTGACCGTGCTGGCGTCAAGCACGGCAGCGTTTTATGTGTTCCTCACGGGCACCCCACTGGTACTGTCGGGCTACGGGGTGCGTCCCGAAAATATCGGTTGGACCATCATGGCTGTGCCGCTTTCCTACATCCTGGGCAACTACCTGACCAGCCACTGGATTCATCGCAGGGGCGAGCGCCGCGTGATGACGATGGGCATGTGGGCCACCTTGGCGGGTCTGGCCGCACTGCTGGTCTTGAGTCTGGCCGGCTGGCACAGCCCCCTGGCCCTGGCTTTGCCCCTGCTGCTGATGGGACTGGGCCACGGTTTGCTGAATCCGCCCGCGTTGGCAGGCACCGTTGGGGTGGTACCTGCGCTGGCCGGTTCTGCGGCTGCTGTGGCCGGCTTGTTGCAGCAATTGATGGGGGCGGTCGCGGGCTATGTGGTGGGGTTGGTCAGTCATCAGGGGGCGTTCAATCTGGGCTTGCTGATGACCGTCTTCAGCCTGGTCGGGGCTGTGGCACTGGTCTTGTTGCACCGCCGCTGAACGACGGACAGACCGTTCAGGCCTTCTTGACGAATTCGCTCTTGAGCTGCATCGGACCAAAGCCATCGATCTTGCAGTCGATGTCGTGATCGCCTTCGATCAGTCGGATGTTCTTGACCTTGGTGCCAACCTTGACCACCGCGGATGAGCCCTTGATCTTCAGATCCTTGACCAGAGTGACACTGTCGCCATCTTGCAGCGCATTGCCGTGGGCATCTTTCCAGACCTTGGCTGCATCCAGGTTGGCGACCTCTTCGGCTGGATTCCATTCATGGCCGCAGTTTGGGCAGATCAACAGGTTGCCGTCTTCGTAGGTGAATTCGGACTGGCATTGGGGGCAAGGGGGCAAGGCGCTCATGGGTAAAAGTCTGCAAGTCTAACCTCTGCGGGTTCGTTGCCGTGCCGGGGTTGATGCCTACGGTGCCTAGAATGGCCGCTTGCATTGATGAAGGATAAGCAGACATGACACGACCTGGCGCAGCGGTGATTCACAAGGTTCAGGCCGCTTCAGCCCGAATGGCTGACCGAGACACGCCATTCGTTTTTGACGATTGGTACGTAGCCGCTTTTGCGGACGAGTTGGGACCGCATTTGCTGGCCCGTACCCTGTTGGGCCGAGGCATCGTGCTGTTTCGCCGTGCCGATGGCCAGGTGGTGGCCATGGAGGACCGCTGCCCGCACCGTTCCATGCCATTGTCGGCAGGAGAGCTCCAGGATGACCACATCGTCTGCGCCTACCATGGCATGCGCTTCAATGTCCAGGGTGATTGCGTTCATGTGCCCTCGCAGGCCACATGTCCTGGGTCAATGGGTGTGCGCACATATGCCACGCTGGAGCGTGGGCCTGTGGTCTGGATTTGGATGGGCGAGCCAGAGCAAGCCGATGTGGACCGTTTGCCGCCGCAACCGTGGTTGACCACGGGTGATTGGGAAACCTCCAAGGGCTATATGCACCTTAAAGCCAGCTATGTGCGCCTGCACGAAAACCTGCTGGACCTCACGCACCTGAGTTTTTTGCACGCCAGGAGCTTTGGCACACCCGATTACGCATCTGCCGCTTACAAAACCGAAATCGGCGACGGCCATTTCGTCGTCATGCGCGATGTGGTGCCCACCACGCTGCCCCTGGTGTGGGCGCAGCCCACGGGCATTCAGGGGCAGGGTCAAGCCGCGCGCATTGTGCGTTCCGAGTTCCTCAGTCCGGCCGTGCACGAGGTGTCGGTGTCCTTTTACGACTGCACCTTGCCTGAGCATGCGCGAGACACGTTCCGAATCCGAACCGCGCACCTGCCCACACCCGAAACAGCCACCAGTACCCACTACTTTGTGGTGCATGGGCGTGACTTTGCCCAGCACGACAAAGCCATGACCCAATTCATGCACGATCAACTTTTTGTCGCATTTCATGAGGATGTGACCGGACTGGCTTTGCAGGAAGAAGTGTTGGCTCGCACACCGCCAGATGAGTTGTACGAGTTTTCAGTGGGCGCCGATGGTCCGTCCGTGGCCATGCGGCGTTATTTGCTTGCGCGGGCAGAACGCCAAAAGTGACGGGGTGCGGCGCTCAAGCCGGGAACTCTGTGCCATTGCCGCTGGTTGCAGCTACCATTTGTCGCATGAGTGAACACACCCTGCTGACCCAAGCCGCCGCCACCGGCCCTGTTTTCAACTTCGTGCCCAGCCAGCGTTACCCGGATCCACGCGTCGAAGTGCTGCACCCGTCCTTTGCCAAGCTGCGCATCTTCAGCAGCACGGTCGAGCTGTTGGGCAGTGGTATGCGCTGGGCCGAAGGGCCGGTGTGGTTTGGCGATGGTCGCTACCTGTTGGTGAGTGATATTCCTAACAACCGCATCATGCGTTACGACGAGGCCACGGGGGCGTGGGGCGTGTTCCGTCAGCCGTCGAACATGGCCAATGGCTTGGTGCGTGACATGCAGGGCCGCTTGTTGGCTTGTGAGCACGGTGGTCGTCGCATCACCCGCACCGAATACGACGGCAGTATCACCGTGCTGGCCGACCGTTTCGAGGGCAAGCGCCTGAACTCACCCAACGACATCGTTTGCCAGAGCAATGGCACCATCTGGTTCACCGATCCGCCCTTTGGCATTGGCGGTCATTGGGAGGGTGAGAAGGCTGAGGCTGAATTGCCGCACGCGGTCTACCGCCTTGATCCGGCAACGGGCGCCTTGCGGCAGGTGCTGACCGATCTGGCTGGCCCCAACGGCTTGGCCTTCGCACCCCCGTCCGCGTCGGGCGAGCAGGTGCTCTATATCGTCGAAAGCCGCGCGCTGCCGCACCGCAAGGTGTGGGCCTATGACGTGGACGATGCAGGGGCTTTGAGCGGCAAGCGTCTGGTGATCGATGCGCAGGGGCCGGGTGCGCTGGACGGTATTGCGATAGACGAGGACGGCAACATCTGGTGCGGCTGGGGCAGCAACGGGGCGCTGGATGCACGACCCGAAGAACTGGACGGTGTGCGGGTGTTCAACCCGCAAGGCCTTGCCATTGGGCACATCCACCTGCCCGAACGCTGCGCCAACCTGTGTTTTGGTGGGGCAGGGCGCAACCGCCTGTTCATGGCAGCCAGTCACTCGCTGTACGCGCTTTACGTCGAAACGCGCGGGTTTTGAATCTCATCCACTGGCAGAAGCCAGCCCTGCTTGCAGGCGATGGGCCTGTCGATCACTTGCAGGGCAAGCTCCACCAAAATCAGCTAGACATCGTACAACTTGTACGCCTCAAGTCACCCCATCTCGCGCTTTGCGCAGGCGGTCGCGGCTGTTGGACAGGTGGGTGCGCATCGCCGCACGGGCGGCTTCAGTGTCGTGGTTGCGGATGGCGTTGTAAATGCTTTCGTGCTCGCCGTGCACGCGCTCCAGATAGGCCTGCCGGCCTTCGGGGGCCTGGTCGGCGGTCTTGATGCGGGTGCGCGGGATGATGTGCGTGCCCAAGTAGGTCATCAGGTCGGCAAAGTGCCGGTTGCCGGTGGCTTTGGCAATTTCCATGTGGAACTGAAAGTCGCTTGGCACCGCGTCCGACTGGCTGTGGATGGCCGTGGCAAAGCCCTGCAGAGCCGTGGCCATGGCGGCGATCTGTTCGGGGGTGGCGCGTTGTGCGGCCAGACCTGCGGCCTCGGTTTCCAGGCTGATGCGCAGTTCCAGCACGGCGATCACATCGTCTGCCGTGGCCATGTCTTGCTCGGCAATCCTGAAGTTGTGCGTGGTGGGTGCTTCCAGCGCAAAGGTGCCGATGCCGTGCCGCGTTTCCACCTGGCCTGAGGCCTGCAGGCGAGAAATCGCCTCGCGCACCACGGTGCGGCTTACGCCCAGAGTGTCCATCACTGCTGACTCGGTGGGCAGCTTGTCGCCGGGCTGGATCAGGCCGCTCTGGATTTGCTGCTGCAGGTGCCCAACAACGGCTTGAACCAGCCCGCCACGACGGGCGCGTCCAAGGATAGGCGGGGAGGTGGGGTAAGGGTTTTGCATTTTTTTCGTCCGGGTTCTTGACACGGTAGATGCAAGCATACAGAATTGCCAGTCATCAGACAACTAACAACATCCGGATCTCGGAAAAATGACGATCAAATCGCACCACACCCTGCTCATGACCGGCGCTGCCGGTGGTTTGGGGCAGGCCATGCGCGCCCGACTGAAAGCCAATTGCGATGTTTTGCGCTTGAGCGACATCGGTGCCATGGCGCCTGCTCAGGCTGAAGAAGAGGTGGTCCGGGCCGACCTGGCAGATGCTGAAGCCATTAACCAGCTGGTGGCTGGCTGTCAGGCCATCGTGCACTTTGGTGGTGTGTCCACCGAACAGCCCTGGGCACCCATCCTGCAAGCCAACATCATTGGCGCTTACAACCTCTACGAAGCGGCACGCATCCATGGCGTCAAACGCGTCATATTTGCCAGCTCCAATCATGTGATGGGCTTTTACCGCCAGAGCCAGGTGGTGGATGCACAAACTCCCCCCCGGCCTGACGGCCTGTACGGTTTGTCCAAGGCCTTTGGCGAAGACCTGTCCCGCCTGTACTTTGACCGCTACGGCATCGAAACCGCCTGTGTGCGCATCGGCTCGTCGTTTCCTGAGCCGCGCGACCGCCGCATGCTGGCCACCTGGATGAGCTACGACGATCTGCACCGCCTGATCACCGCCTGCCTCACCACGCCGGTATTGGGTCACAGCATCATTTATGGCACGTCCGACAACAGCGTCAGCTGGTACGACAACCATCTGGCGCGCCACATCGGCTACCGCCCGCAAGACAGCTCGGACGTGTTCCGCGACGCGGTGTATGCACGCACGCCAGAGCCCGACCTGACCGACCCCGCTGTGCAGTTTCAGGGTGGTGGCTTCTTGAAGATCGGCCCGCTCTGAATTTTTCTCCGACCCTGTTTTCTCTCTGACAACCCAACTCTCTCGCAAGGACTTTTCAAATGAATCCGCAAGAACTCAAATCCATCATGTCCCACGGTCTGCTGTCGTTCCCGCTGACCGACTTTGATGCCAACGGTGACTTCAACCAGAAGGGCTACATCGAACGCCTGGAATGGCTGGCCCCCTATGGCGCATCGGCCCTGTTTGCCGCTGGCGGCACGGGCGAGTTCTTCTCTCTGACCGCTGACGAATACCCCGGCATCATCAAGACCGCAGTGGACACCTGCCGCGGCAAGGTGCCGATCATTGCTGGCGCGGGCGGCTCCACACGCTTTGCCATCCAATGCGCACAAGAAGCCGAGCGCGCTGGCGCCCACGGCATCCTGCTGCTGCCGCACTACCTGACCGAAGCTGGCCAGGAAGGCCTGATCGCCCATGTCGAAGCCGTGTGCAAGAGCGTGAAGTTCGGCGTCATCGTCTACAACCGCAACGTTTGCAAACTCACACCCGAGTCGCTGGCCATCCTGGCTGAGCGTTGCCCCAACCTGATCGGTTTCAAGGACGGCATCGGCGATATTGAGCTGATGAGCTCTATCTATATGAAGATGGGCGAGCGCTTTGCCTACCTGGGTGGCCTGCCTACCGCCGAGGTGTATGCCGCCGCCTACAAGGCGCTGGGCACGCCGGTGTACTCGTCGGCCGTGTTCAACTTCATCCCCAAGACGGCGATGGATTTCTACCGCGCTGTGGCTGCTGACGACATGGCCACCCAGCACCGCCTGCTGCGCGATTTCTTCATGCCTTACCTGGCGATCCGCAACAAAATGCAAGGTTACGCCGTGAGCATCGTCAAGGCCGGTGCCAAGCTGGTCGGCCACGACGCCGGCCCCGTGCGCGCACCACTGACCGACCTCAAGCCTGCCGAGATGGAAGAGCTGGCTGCGCTGATCAAGAAGCTGGGTCCACAGTAAATCAGCTGATTTTTCCAAGCATGACTTCCCACGCCATCCGCTACATCCGCGTCACGCCCATCGCGTTCCGTGATCCGCCGCTGCTCAATGCGGCGGGCATCCACGAGCCCTGGGCGCTGCGCTCGATCCTCGAGATCGAGACCGCCTCAGGGCTGGTGGGCATCAATGAGACCTATGGTGACCAGTCCATGCTGGATGTGCTGGCCAAGGCGGCTCCTGCCTTGCAAGGCTTGTCACCCTGGGACCTGAACGCGATGGAAACACGCGTGCAGGCCCTGGTGCAACCGGCCGGAAACACGTCCGAATTTTTGGGCGAACAAATCTCGCTCGCGCCCGGCACGCACGTCTCCAAAAACGTGGCCAAGGTGGTCAGTGCGTTTGAAGTGGCCATGCTCGATCTGCAGGGTCAGCTGGCCAATGCGCCGGTGGTGGACTTGCTCGGTGGCGCGGCGCGTGACGCCGTGCCGTTTTCTGCCTACCTGTTCTTCAAGTACGCCGAGCACATCGACAAGCCCTACAGTCCCGATCCATTTGGCGAGGGCATCCAGCCCGAGCAGATGGTGGCTCAGGCGCGGCGCATGATCGATCAATACGGTTTCAAGAGCATCAAACTCAAGGCCGGTGCGCTGCCCCCTGAGCAGGAAGTGGCCGCGATGCTGGCCCTGGCCAGGGCTTTTCCGGGCACGCCGTTGCGCATCGACCCCAACGCCAACTGGACGGTGGTCACCAGCCTGAAAGCGGTGGAGCAGCTGCGTGGCGTGCTCGAATACTACGAAGACCCGGCACCGGGTCTGAGTGGCATGGCTGAAGTGGCGAAGCAATGCGATGTGCCCCTGGCCACCAACATGGTCGTGACCGACTACAAGGAATTTGCCGACAACGTGCGCATGGGCTGCCCGGTGCGCATCGTGCTCAGCGACCACCACTACTGGGGCGGCCTGCGCACCACACAGCAGCTCTCGCGCCTGTGCCAGACCTTTGACATGGGCCTGTCCATGCACTCCAACTCGCACCTGGGCATCAGCCTGGTGGCGATGACGCACCTTGCCGCTTCTGTGCCCCACCTGTCCTACGCCTGCGACACGCACTACCCCTGGCAGGACGAAGAGATCGTGCAGGGTGGTCGCCTGAGCTTTGAAGACGGCAGCCTGCGCGTGCCGCGTGGCCCGGGCCTGGGTGTGTGCATCGACCGCGAAGCGCTGGCCCGTCTGCACGACAACTACCTGCATTGCGGCATCCGCGCCCGCGACGACCTGGGCCAGATGCGCAAGTACGACCCGGCGTTCACCGGCAAGCAACCTCGATTCTGACCATGAGCACCACCCAACCCCTCGCCATCCGCATGCACCCGCATGACAACGTGGCCATCATCGCCAACGATGGTGGCCTGCCCGCAGGCACCGTCATGCCCGAAGGGCCAGCACAAGGCATCACCCTGCGCGACAAAGTACCGCAAGGCCACAAGGTGGCTTTGACCGATATCGCCGCAGGCGCTGCCGTGCTGCGCTACAACGTGCCCGTGGGCTTTGCCCGCGAAGCGATCGCCGCAGGCAGCTGGGTGCATGAACGGCTTCTGGACATTCCGCCCGCCCGCGAGCTGCAGGGCCTGCCCATGGCCACCCAGCCCGCGCCCGCGTGGGAGCCCCTGGAGGGTTACACCTTTGAAGGCTATGTGAATGCCGACGGCTCGGTGGGCACGCGCAACCTGCTGGCCATCACCACCACGGTGCAGTGTGTGGCGGGCGTGCTCAAAGTGGCCATGGAGCGCATTGAGCGCGAGCTGCTGCCGTTGTACCCGAATGTGGACGGTGTGGTGGGGCTGGAACACACCTATGGCTGCGGCGTGGCGATCGATGCGCCGGGTGCAGAAATTCCCATCCGCACGCTGCGCAACATCAGCCTGAACCCCAACTTCGGCGGCGAGGTGATGGTGGTGAGCCTGGGCTGCGAAAAGCTGCAACCGGCACGCCTGTTGCCACCTGGCAGCTTCCCGATCCACGATGCCCGTGAGGCAGAGCAAGGCCCTGACCTGGTGTGTCTGCAAGACGACGCGCATGTGGGCTTCATGTCCATGATCGACGACGTGCTGGCGCACGCCAAACCGCACCTCGAACGCCTGAATGCCCGCCAGCGCCAGACCGTGCCCGCCAGTGCGCTGGTGGTGGGCGTGCAGTGCGGCGGCAGTGACGCGTTTTCGGGCGTGACGGCCAACCCCGCCGTGGGTTACATGGCCGACCTGATTGCCCGTGCCGGTGGCACGGTGATGTTCTCCGAGAACACCGAGGTGCGCGACGCGGTCGAACAACTCACCAGCCGCGCCGCCTCGCCCCAAGTCGCCGAAGACATCGTGCGCGAACTGGGCTGGTACGACCAGTACCTCGACCGTGGCCGTGTGGACCGCACCGCCAACACCACGCCCGGCAACAAGGCCGGTGGCCTGTCCAACATCGCCGAAAAAGCCATGGGCTCGATCATCAAGAGCGGCAGCGGCGCCATTGCCAGCGTGCTCTCGCCCGGCGAGAAGCTCAAGGCCGATCAAAAAGGTCTGGTGTTTGCCGCCACGCCCGCCAGTGACTTCATCTGCGGCACGCTGCAACTCGCTGCAGGCATGAATGTGCATGTGTTCACCACCGGACGCGGTACGCCGTACGGTTTGCAGGCCTGCCCCGTGGTGAAAGTTGCCACGCGCAGCGACCTGGCCCGCCGCTGGCATGACCTGATGGACTTCAACGCCGGACAGATCGCTGACGGCGCGATGACGATTGAAGAGGCTGGCTGGGCGCTGTTCAGGCAAATGCTTGAAGTGGCCAGCGGCAAGAGAACCTGGGCTGAACAGTGGAAGCTGCACAACGCGCTGGTGCTGTTCAACCCGGCACCGATCACCTGAAGTCAATTTTTTCTAAATCCATCTTATCGATTTTCAACCCAAGGAGACAAGCATGAACACCAAACGTTCAGTCATCAAAGCGCTGGCCATTGCCGCCCTAGGCGTCTGCGGCGCAAGCAATGTTTTGGCGCAAGCCGATTACCCCAACAAGCCCATCAAACTGATCGTGGCTTTCCCGCCAGGCGGTACCAGCGACGTCATGGGTCGCCTCATGGCCGAAGAGTTGGGCAAAGTCCTCAAGCAGCCCGTGGTGGTGGAAAACATCGGCGGAGCCGGTGGTGTGGTGGGCACGGACCGTGCCGTCAAGATGCCCGCCGATGGCTACACCATCATCCAGTCGGGCGTCGGTCAAAACGCGGTGGCGCACGGCCTGGATCCCAACCTCAAATACAACTCGATGACCGATTTCATCCACCTCACGCAGGTGCATTCGGGCCCCAATGTGTTGTTGGTCCATCCCTCGCAGCCCTTCAAGAGCGTCAAGGACCTGGTGGATTACGCCAAGAAAAATCCTGGCAAGCTGGACTACGGTTTCACGCATGCTGCTTCGGGCCACATGGCGATGGAGTTGTTCAAGCAAACAGCAGGGATCTTCTTGACCGGCATTCCCTACCGTGGCGGCGGCCCCATGATGAACGACCTGCTGGCTGGCACTGTTCCCATGGTTTTCCTGAATCAGGACGTGGCGTTGCCGCACGTCAAGGCGGGCAAACTGCGCGCTTTGGCCGTGACCAGCAAGGAGCGCAATGCCCTGTACCCTGATGTTCCGACGATTGCCGAGTCGGGCTACAAGGGCTTTGAAGCGCTGTCCTGGTCGGGTCTGTCGGTGGCCAAAGGCACGCCACAACCCATCGTGGACAAGCTCGAAGCCGCCATGGCACAAGCCATGCAGTCGGCCAACTTCAAGCAGCGCCTGACCTCAACGGGGTTTGTGATCCCGACCATCGGCAGCAAGCCCTATACCGAGTTCGTCAAGTCCGAGCTCGACCAGTGGACCCGTGTGATCAAGACCGCCGGCATCAAACCTCAGTAAGAGAAGCAGTATGAGTGACGCCATTTCCTGGGTGCGTGTATCGAGCTGCACCTTGCCCCTGGCCAACCCGATCAGCGACGCCAAGGTGTTGACCGGGCGCCAAAAGCCCATGACCGAAATCGCCATCCTGTTCGTCGAGATCAAGACGAAAGACGGCGCCGAAGGTGTGGGCTTCAGCTATTCCAAGCGCGCAGGTGGTCCCGGCCAGTTCGCGCACGCCAAAGAAGTGGCGCCCGTGTTGATCGGCGAAGACCCGAGCGACATTGCCAAGCTCTGGGACAAGTTGTGCTGGGCGGGCGCCTCGGTGGGCCGCAGCGGCTTGTCGGTGCAGGCCATTGGTGCCTTTGACGTGGCCTTGTGGGACTTGAAAGCCAAACGTGCCGGCTTGTCACTGGCCAAGCTGCTGGGCACGCACCGTGACAGCGTGCGTTGCTACAACACCTCGGGTGGCTTTTTGCACACCCCGCTGGACCAGCTGCTGGTCAACGCCTCGGCCTCGGTGGCCAAGGGCATTGGGGGCATCAAGCTCAAGGTGGGTCAGCCCGACTGCGACAAGGACATTGAGCGCGTGAGCGCGGTGCGCCAGCACCTGGGCGAGGCCTTCCCGATCATGGTGGACGCCAACCAGCAATGGGACCGCCCCACGGCCCAGCGCATGTGCCGCCGCCTCGAACCGATGAACCTGGTCTGGATCGAAGAGCCGCTGGATGCCTACGACCACGAAGGCCATGCCGCACTCGCGGCCCAGTTCGACACCCCGATTGCCACCGGCGAGATGCTGACCAGCGTGCAGGAACACTGGGATCTGATCCGCCACCGCGCTGCCGACTACCTGATGCCCGACGGCCCCCGCGTGGGCGGCATCACGCCCTTCCTCAAGATCGCGCAACTGGCCGAACACGCCGGCATCATGCTGGCGCCGCACTTCGCGATGGAGCTGCACATCCACCTGGCTGCCACCTACAAGACCGAGCCTTGGGTGGAACACTTTGAGTGGCTGGAGCCGCTGTTCAACGAGCGCATCGAGATTGCCAATGGCCGCATGCTGGTGCCCACACGCGCCGGTCTGGGCGTGTCGATCAGCGAGCAAGCACGTCGCTGGACCAACGCCAGCTTCGAAACCCAGGCCTGATCCTTTTCTTTTTTCACGGATTGCACTTCATGTCCACACTCCAATCTTTCAACGCCCGCACGGGTGAAACTTTTGGCGAGGCCGTACCTGCCAACACCAGCGCCGAGCTGAATGCCGCCATTGAAAAAGCCGATGCCGCCTTCGACCACTGGCAAGCCACCGACGGTGCCCAGCGTGCCAGTTTTTTGAACGCCCTGGCCACTGCGCTGGAGCAAGACCGTGAAAAGCTGGTCGAGCTGGCAGACACTGAGACCGGCCTGGGCCTGCCGCGCCTGAACGGTGAGCTGGACCGCACCGCCTTTCAACTGCGCCGCTTTGCCCACATCGCGCAAAGCGGTGGTGTGTTTGCTTTCACCGATGACCCCGCTGTGGCGGGTGCCCCGCCTGCAGGCCACCCGGCCATGATGCGTGTGCGCATGCCGCTGGGGCCCGTGGCCATGTTCTCGGCCAGCAACTTCCCCTTTGCCTTCTCGGTGCTGGGCGGTGACACTGCTTCGGCGCTGGCTGCGGGTTGCAGCGTGGTGGTCAAGGCCCACTCGGGCCACCTGCACACCTCGGCCCGTGTGTATGCGGCAGCGCGGCAGGTGATCACCAACTTGGGTTTGCCTGAAGGTCTGATCCAGATGGTGCAGGGTGCTGGCAGCCAGATCGGCGTGGCCCTCATCCAGCACCCGCTGATCGCGGCAGGCGCGTTCACCGGATCCACCCGCGGCGGCGCGGCCCTGCGCGACGCTGCGCGCGCCCGTCCGCGTCCCATCCCGTTCTATGGCGAACTGGGCTCGATCAACCCGGTGGTGGCCACGCCCGCCGCGCTGGCCAAGGGCGGAGATGCGCTGGTGCAGACGCTGGCCGGATCGATTACCCTGGGTTGCGGCCAGTTCTGCACCAACCCCGGTCTGCTGGTGCTGCAGCGCAGCCCTGAAAGCCAAGCCTTTGTGGCCGCGCTGACGCAAGCCCTCCAGGGCATTCAGCCGCACGCCATGCTGACCAAAGGCATGCGCGAAGCACTGGACGTGGGCACCGCCAAGCAGTTGGCGGCGGGTGCCAAGGCGCTGCTGAACACCCCGGTGTCCGACATCTGTCCCAAGCCGTTTCTGGCCGAGGTCGATGCGGCCACCTTTGTGGCCAACCACCAGCTGCAAGAAGAGGTGTTTGGCCCCGCCAGCCTGATCGTCTGGACCGAGTCGGTGCAGCAGACCCTGCAGGTGCTGCACACCGTGGGTGGCACGCTCACGGTGACCCTCTGGGGCGCAGAGCAAGACACACCCGAAATCCGCCAGCTGGTGCGCGGTGCCACAGCCATTGCAGGCCGTGTGCTGTTTGCCGGGGTGCCCACCGGTGTGGCGGTCACAGCCGCGCAGCAGCACGGCGGCCCCTGGCCATCGAGCACCGAGCCCATGACCACGTCGGTGGGTGACGCCGCGCTCGACCGCTTCCTGCGCCCCGTGTCGCTGCAAGACATGCCTGCCTGGCTGGTACAGCGCCAGGGCCGTCCTTGCTGATCTGACGTTTCCACGACATTGATATGACCATACCCTCTACCCCCATCGTCACCGCAATGCGTGTGATCCCCGTGGCGGGCCGCGACAGCATGCTGCTCAACCTGAGCGGCGCGCATGCCCCCTATTTCACCCGCAACCTGCTGCTGCTGACCGACAGCCTGGGCCACACCGGCATCGGTGAAGTGCCTGGTGGCGAGGCCATCCGCAAAACGCTCGAAGACGCGCGTGAACTGGTCGTCGGCCAGCCTCTGGGCAACCATTTGGCGGTGCTGCAAAAAATGCAGCAAACCTTTGCCGACCGCGACTCGGGTGGCCGTGGCCTGCAGACCTTTGACCTGCGCACCACGGTGCACGCGGTCACGGCGGTGGAATCCGCATTGCTTGACCTGCTGGGCCAGTTTTTGGGTGTGCCGGTGGCGGCCCTGTTGGGCGAGGGCCAGCAGCGCGAGGCGGTCGAGATGCTGGGTTACCTGTTCTACGTGGGCGACCGCCACAAGACCGATCTGCCCTACAACAGCGAACCCGGTGCCGACAACGCGTGGTTCCGCGTGCGCCACGAAGAGGCCATGACGCCCGAACGCATCGTGCGCCTGGCCGAGGCGGCGTATGAGCGCTATGGCTTCAATGACTTCAAGCTCAAGGGCGGCGTGCTGTCGGGTGACGACGAAGTGCAGGCGATTGTGGCTTTGCACGAGCGCTTTCCGCAGGCGCGCATCACGCTCGACCCCAATGGCGGCTGGCTGCTGAAAGACGCGATCCGTCTGATGCGCGACATGCACGGCGTCGTGGCCTATGCAGAAGACCCTTGCGGTGCCGAGCAGGGCTTTTCTGGCCGCGAGGTGATGGCCGAGTTCCGCCGTGCCACCGGCCTGCCCACGGCCACCAACATGGTCGCCACCGACTGGCGTCAGATGACCCATGCGCTCAGCCTGCAAAGCGTGGACATCCCGCTGGCCGACCCGCATTTCTGGACCATGGCCGGCAGCGTGCGCGTGGCCCAGACCTGCCGCGACTGGGGCCTGACCTGGGGTTCGCATTCCAACAACCACTTCGATGTGTCGCTGGCCATGTTCACCCATGTGGCGGCCGCCGCACCGGGCAAGGTCACGGCCATTGACACGCACTGGATCTGGCAGGACGGCCAGGGCCTGACCAAAGAGCCGCTGCAAATTGTGGGTGGCATGGTGCAGGTGCCCAAGAAACCCGGCCTGGGCATCGAGCTGGACATGGCCAAGGTGGAAGCCGCCCACCAGCTGTACATGCAGCATGGCCTGGGCTCGCGCGACGACGCGCAGGCCATGCAGTTCCTGATTCCGGGCTGGAAGTTCGACAACAAGCGCCCTTGCATGGTGCGCTGAAAAACACACTCAACACAACAGGAGACAAACATGAACAAACGCTTTTTCATCACCGCCATGGCCGCATCGCTGGCTGTTTCGGCTTTGCCCGCAGCGGCCCAGAACTACCCTTCCAAGCCGATCAAGATCGTCGTGCCGTTCCCGGCCGGCGGCACCTCCGATGTGCTGGCGCGCCTGATTGGCCAGAAGATGACCGAAAACTGGGGGCAGCCAGTGGTCATTGAGAATAAACCCGGTTCCAGCGGCAACCTGGGGGCTGACGCGGTGGCCAAGTCCGCCGCCGATGGCTACACCCTGGTGCTGATGGACGTGGGTAACCTGACAATTGCACCGGCACTCTACAAGCTGCCTTTTAACGTCGAGAAGGACTTTGCGCCTGTGGCCATGGTCGGCTATTCGCCCCACCTGCTGGTGGTCAGCAACCACATACCTGCCAACACCACCGCCGAGTTGATCGCTTATGCCAAGGGGCAAAAAGGCAAGGTGAATTACGCCGTCGCATCCGGCATGGGCAGTGCCACGCATCTGGCTGGGGCGGTGTTTGCACAACGCAGTGGCATCGACTGGGGCTATGTGCCTTACAAGGGCGGCGCGCAGGCCATGACCGATCTGATCGGGGGACAGGTGGATGTGACTTTCAACGGCATGGTCGCCACCTATCCGCATGTGAAGGGCGGCAAGATCAAATTGATTGCCTTGTCCAGCGCCAAGCGTCACCCCGATTTGGCCAGCACCGCAACCGTGGGTGAGACGCTGCCAGGCTTCCTCACCGGCAGCTGGCAGGGCCTGTTGGCCCCGGCCGCTACGCCCAAGGCGGTGGTCGACAAGTTGCACGCTGAAGTGCAGCGCATCATGGCTTTGCCCGATGTGAAAGAGCGCTTGAACACCCTGGGCGCCGAGGCCAACCGCATGACGCCTGCCGAATTTGCTGCCTGGTTCAAGAGCGAGATCCCGGCCATGGCCAAGATCGTCAAGGACGGCAACATCACGGTCGAATGACCGGTCTTTGGAGCACAGGATGAAACAGTTCTCTCACCGTTTTCTGCCGTGGTCCTCCAGTGGACAAAGGGTGTTGGCCAGTGCGCTGCTGGCCTGCACGCTGGCCGCACCTGTGCAGGCTCAAATCCCGTGGCCGAACAAACCCGTCACCATCGTGGTGCCGTTTGCTCCCGGTGGCGGCACCGACATTGGTACCCGGATCGTGGCCCAGAAGCTCTCGCAGCTGTGGGGCCAGTCGGTGGTGGTGGACAACAAAGGCGGGGCGGGTGGCAACGTCGGGCTTGAGATCGCCTCGCGTGCCAAGCCTGACGGCTACACCTTGTTGACGGGCAATGTGGGTACGCAGTCGATCAATCCCACGCTCTATAAAAAGCTCAACTACAACCCGGACACGGCATTTGTACCGATTGGCCAGTTTGCCGAGCTGCCTTTTGTGTTGGCGGTGACCAGTTCTTTGCCTGTGGCCAATGCCAAAGAACTGGTGGTCATGGCCAAAGCGCAACCCGAAAAGCTCACCTATGCCAGTTCGGGCAATGGCGGCTCGCCACACTTGTCGGCCGAAACCTTCAAGATCGCCACAGGCACGAAAATTTTGCATGTGCCCTACAAGGGGGGCGGTGCAGCCATGACCGATCTGATCTCGGGCAACGTGCACATGCTGTTTGCCTCGGTGCTGGAAACCTCTGCCCACATCAAGGCCGGCAAACTCAAAGCGCTGGCCATCACCAGCAAGCAGCGGGTTTCCGCCTTGCCCGACGTGCCCACACTGCAAGAGTCAGGCATCAGTGGTGCCGAGTCGGGTTCGTGGCTGGGCTTGCTGGCCCCTGCTGGTACACCGGCGGCCATTGTGGAAAAAATTTCCAGCAGCCTGCAACAGGTGGTGGCCATGCCCGATGTGCAGCAGCAGCTGTTGGCGCAAGGGGCGGTCACGCGCGGGGGAACGCCAGCCGAATTCAGCGAGTTGATCGCGGCCGACCGAAAAAAATACGCCCGCATCATTCTTGACAATCAGCTGACCGCAGATTGACAGCAGCAGCCAAGCCAGCGCCGCGGATGCCAAATCGGCTCCGCGTGGCGCGGTGCGCGGGCTGCAGCACCATCATTGAAAATGATTTGTCTTTTCAATGACGCAAATTTGCGCCTTAAATCTGCAACAATAAGTGGGTTCATCAAAAAGGAGAAACGGAATGAACAAGGCTGAACTGATTGAAGCAATTGCCAAGGAAACCGAACTGTCCAAAGCAGGCGCTACCCGCGCTCTGAACGCCGTGATTGACACCATCGTCAAGACCGTGGCCAAGAAGCAAGATGTGCAACTGATTGGTTTTGGCACCTTCAAGGCCGCCAAGCGCGCTGCCCGTACTGGCAAGAACCCCCGCACCGGCGAGAAGCTGAAGATTGCCGCTGCTACTGTGCCCAAGTTCACTGCTGGCGCCGCCTTCAAGGCCGCTGTGAACAAGAAGAAGTGATCGTCTGATCCCTCCTGCAACGGCTCCTTTCAGGAGCCGTTTTTCTTTCTTTCGTCAGATGGCATGTGATGCAACCCCCTCCCAAAGTTCTAAGCACCGTCAGTTTTTGGCAAGCATTGGCTTTCTGGTTCAAGCTGGGCTTTGTCAGCTTTGGTGGCCCCGCCGGGCAGATTGCCATCATGCACACTGAGTTGGTGGAACGCCGCCGCTGGATTTCTGAAAAGCGTTTTCTGCACGCCCTGAACTACTGCATGGTGTTGCCTGGCCCCGAAGCGCAGCAGCTGGCCACCTACATCGGCTGGCTGATGCACCGTGGCTGGGGCGCGGTGGTGGCGGGGGGACTGTTCGTGTTGCCTTCGCTGCTCATCCTGATCGTGCTGTCCTGGCTTTACATGGCATATGGCGAGCTGCCGGTGGTGGCCGGGCTGTTTTATGGCATCAAACCGGCGGTCACGGCCGTCGTGGTGCATGCGGCGCACCGCATCGGTGCACGCGCGCTGCGCAACGCCTGGCTGTGGGCCATCGCGGGCGCATCCTTTGTGGCCATCTTTGCGCTGGAGGTGCCGTTTCCAGCCATCGTGCTGGGCGCGGCCTTGATCGGCTGGCTGGGCGGGCGTTATGCCCCGGAGCGTTTCAGGGCTGGGGGCGGGCACAGCGCCCGTGCCGCAGGCTGGGGTCCGGCCTTGATCGATGACGACACGCCTACGCCCGAGCACGCGCGCTTTTCAGTGCCGCGCTTGCTGCGCGTGTTGCTGCTGGGTGCCGTGCTTTGGCTGGTGCCCATGGGCTTGCTGCAAACCGTGTACGGTTGGGAACACACCTTCACGCAGATGGGCTGGTTCTTCACCAAAGCGGCTTTGCTCACTTTTGGCGGTGCCTATGCCGTGCTGCCCTATGTTTACCAGGGGGCTGTCCACCACTACGGCTGGCTGTCGCCTGAGCAGATGATCGACGGCCTGGCGCTGGGCGAGACAACGCCAGGGCCGCTGATCATGGTGGTGGCCTTTGTGGGCTTCGTGGGTGGTTACGTCAAACAATTGTTCGGGCCGGACGCGCTGTTCCTGGCCGGTGCGATGGCGGCTTGCCTGGTGACCTGGTTCACCTTTTTGCCTTCGTTCATTTTCATTTTGGCGGGTGGCCCCCTGATCGAATCCACCCACAACGAGATCCAGTTCACCGCACCTCTGACCGCCATCACTGCGGCCGTGGTTGGCGTGATCCTGAACCTGGCCTTGTTCTTTGGCTACCACGTGCTGTGGCCTGCAGGCTTGGCCGGGCGCCTGGACTGGCCTTCGGCTGTGATTGCGCTGTCTGCAGCACTGGCGCTGTTCCGGTACAAGCGCAACATCATCCATGTGCTTGTCGCCAGTGCCTTGGCGGGCCTGCTGTGGCGCTGGCTGCTCTGAGGGTCAGTCCAGCGCCAGCTCCTCCATCAAGTCGGCCAGTGCCGCTGTGCCCGACAGGCTCAATGACAGCGTGAGACGCAAGGCGCATGCGCGGGCCGCTTCTGGCATGAGGGGGCGGTGCTGTTCATCCTGAATGTGCAGGTCCAGATCCCATGCGTGGCCGTTGTCCAGGGGGCCTGCTGCGCCCAATGTGCCCGCTAAGTGCCTCAGCACGGCCCCAAGCTCATCAAGCAAGGCCTGGTTGTGCCTTGGCGCCGGGCTGGCCACGGCGTCCCAATTGCGAAAGCCATCGGTGTCTTCGCCAGCGTCAAATTCCAGAAACTGCAGAGGCATGAAAAGTCGTTGAGCAAAGTTGGCATTGTCGTGTCTGCGCCGAGAGTTTCTTGGGATACAAAAATTGGGTTTTTTGCTGATTAGATGGGCAAATTCACCAAAATAAATGCCTTGCTGTATACAATTCGACCGCACTGCCCATTGCCTCTACATGTTGCCAGACCTTCGCATTGCCAAAGACCGCAGCGCTGCCCCAGAAGAGGGTGGCTCGCATGCCATCAAGGCTCAGCAGCGCCTGCGCGAGCTGATCCTGACGGGTGAGTTGGCAGCGGGGGCGCGCATCGCCGAGCTGGCGCTGGTGGAGTTGCTGGGCGTTTCCCGCACCCCCATCCGCGCTGCGCTGATGCGGCTGGAGCAAGAAGGCTTGCTCGAAGCTTTGCCTTCGGGGGGCTATGCGGTGCGCACGTTTTCGGAGCGCGAGGTGGCGGACGCGATCGAGTTGCGCGGCACGCTCGAAGGCCTGGCGGCGCGCATTGCCGCAGAGCGCGGCGTGTCGCCACGGGCCCTGGCGCAGGCGCGGGCGTGCCTGGACGAGATCGACCAGGTCTTGCTCGATGCCTCCCTCAGCGACGAGATGTTTTCCGATTACGTGCGGCTCAACGCCGAGTTCCACCGCTTGCTGGCCGACCTGCCGGGAAGCGGCGTGCTGGCACGTGAGATCGAGCGCGCGGGCAGTCTGCCTTTTGCATCGCCCTCGGGCTTTGTTGGTGTGCAGATCCACAACGCTGCGGCGCGTGACATGCTGGTGGTGGCACAGCACCAGCACCGCCAGGTGCTGGACGCCATTGAACGCCGTGAGGCCGGTCGCGCTGAAAGCCTCATGCGCGAACACTCGCGCATTGCCCGTCACAACATGCAGCTGGCGCTGCGCGAGCCCGGCGGTTTTGACCTGCCAGGCGTGCAACTGATCCGACCCAACTGAATTTCAACCAGGAGACCTCACCATGCAAAAACGCCAATTTCTGACCGCCGTGGCCTGTGCCACCCTGGCCTTGAGCGCCACCAGTGCCATGGCGCAGGACAAGTTCAAGATCGGTCTGATCCTGCCCATGACCGGACCGTTTGCCTCCACCGGCAAACAGATCGAAGCCGCCGCACGCCTGTACATGGCGCAAAACGGCGACACCGTGGCCGGCAAAAAGGTCGAGCTGATCGTCAAGGACGACACCAGCGCGCCCGATGTGACCAAGCGCATCGCACAAGAGCTGGTGGTCAATGAAAAGGTCAGCGTGCTGGCTGGGTTTGGCCTGACGCCTCTGGCGCTGGCCACCGCGCCGATCGCCACCCAATCCAAAACCCCGCTGGTGGTCATGGCCGCCGCCACATCGAGCATCACCCAGGCCTCGCCTTTCATTGTCCGCACCAGCTTCACGCTGCCGCAGGCGGCCGTGGCCATTGCCGACTGGGCGCCTGACAACGGCATCAAAAAAGTGGTCACCCTGGTGTCGGACTACGGCCCGGGTATTGACGCTGAGAAGTATTTCAAGGACCGCCTGATCTTCAATGGCGGCCAAGTGCTTGACACCCTGCGTGTGCCCATGCGCAACCCCGACTTTGCCCCTTTTCTGCAAAAAGTGCGTGACCTCAAGCCCGACGCGGTTTACGTGTTCGTGCCCTCTGGCGCAGGCGCTGCGCTGATGAAGCAGTTTGCCGAACGCGGCCTGGACAAGGCCGGCATCCGCCTGATCGGTACCGGCGACATCACCGACGACGACATCTTGAATGGCATGGGCGACGTGGCCAATGGCGTGGTGACCTCGCACCACTACTCGGCTTCGCACAATTCGCCGCTCAACAAGAAGTTTGTCGAAGCCTTTGGCAAGGCCAACAACGGCCTGCGTCCGAACTTCATGGCCGTGGGTGGCTACGACGGCATGCGCGTGATCTACGAAGCCGCCAAGGCCACCAAAGGCGGCAGCGGCCAAGCCCTGTTGGACGCGATGAAAGGCCAGATCTTCGAGAGCCCGCGTGGCCCCATGTTCATCGACGCGCAGACCCGCGATGTGGTCCACAACATCTACATCCGCAAAGTGGAGAAGGTGAACGGGCAGCTCTACAACCAGGAATTCGCGACCCTCAAGGACGTGAAAGACCCGGGCAAGAGCAAATAAGGTCAGCGGATGCGTGACAAGCCTGTGCTCCTCCTGGTGCCGGGCCTGATGTGCGACGCCACCTCCTGGGGGGCGGTGCCATCGGGCCTGCCAGACTTTGACTGCCGCGTGATTGACCACGGCCAGGCCGACAGCCTGGTGCAGATGGCCCAGCAGCTGCTGGCGCAGGCGCCTGCGCGCTTTGCGCTGGCGGGCCACTCGATGGGTGGGCGCGTGGCGCTCGAAGTCATGCGCCTGGCGCCCGAGCGCGTCACGCACTTGGGCCTTTTTGACACCGGCCACCTGCCCAAACCCGCTGGTGAGGCAGGCGAGGAAGAGGTGCGCAAGCGCATGGCTTTGCTGGAGATCGCCCTCACACAAGGCGTGCGCGCCATGGCCGTCGAATGGGTCAAGGGCATGGTGGCGCCACAGCGCCTCTCGGATGCGGCCTTGATCGAGGACATCCTGGCCATGTTCGAGCGCAGGAGCGCGGACACTTTTGAGCGGCAGCTGCGTGCGCTGATCCAGCGGCCCGATGCCACGGCGGTGCTGCAAGCCGTGCAGGTGCCCACGCTGGTGCTGTGCGGCGAGCTGGACGCCTGGTCGCCGCCCGCGCAGCACCAGGCCATCGCGGACTGCATTCCCGCACGCCCGGCCATCATGGCCGTGTCCGGTGGGGGGCACATGGTCATGCAAGAGCAGCCCGAGCCGGTGCTGCAGGCCATGCGCGGGTGGTTGTTTTCCCATAAAGGTTTGGCATGTTGACCTTGCTTTTCGACGGCATCGCCTACGGCATGCTGCTTTTCATTTTGGCGGTGGGCCTGTCGGTGACCATGGGCCTGATGAATTTCATCAACCTCGCGCACGGCGCCTTTGCCATGGTGGGGGGGTACATCACGGTGGTGCTGATGCAGCGCTTCGATGTGCCATTTCTTGTGTGCCTGCCGCTGGCTTTTGTCGGCGCGGGCGTGCTCGGCGCGTTGCTGGAGAGCGCGGTCTACCGGCCCATGTACCGCAAACCCCACCTGGACCAGGTGCTGTTCTCGATTGGCCTGGCCTTCATGGCCGTGGCGGCAGTGGACTACTTCATGGGTTCTCAGCAGCAGATCATGCAGCTGCCCGAGTGGCTGCGCGGGCGCACCGAGCTGGGTGATGGCGAAAACTTGGTTTTAGGGATGGGCCACTACCGCCTGTTCATCATCGCCGTTTGCGCGGTGCTGACGGTGGCTTTGCAATACGTGCTCACACGCACCCGCTTTGGCAGCCGCCTGCGCGCCAGTGTGGACGACAGCCGCGTGGCCGCAGGCCTGGGCATTCCGGTCAACCAGGTGTTTGCGCTGACCTTTGCGGTGGGTTCGGGCCTGGCCGGTCTGGGCGGCGCGCTGGGCGCCGAAGTGCTGGGTCTGGACCCGACCTTTCCACTCAAGTTCATGGTGTACTTTCTGATCGTGGTGGCCGTGGGCGGCACCTCGTCGATCACCGGGCCTCTGCTGGCCGCACTGCTCTTGGGCGTGGCCGATGTGGCGGGCAAATATTACGTGCCCAAGCTGGGCGCTTTCATTGTGTATGCGCTGATGATCGCCATCCTGATCTGGCGGCCGCAAGGCCTGTTTGTGCGCAAAGGGGGCAAGTGATGGCACATCCCATGGATGCACGTTCACAACTCTTGTCGCAGGCCCGCTGGCGCTGGTTCGAGCCGCTGCTGTGGGTGGCGGTGTTCGCGCTGCCTGCGCTGTTGCCGGGCCATGCCCTGATCGTCAACGAGATCGCCATCGTTGCGCTGTTTGCGCTCTCGCTCGATCTGGTGCTGGGCTACACCGGCATCGTCACGCTGGGGCATGCGGCCTTTTTGGGCTTTGGTGCTTATTGCGCAGCGCTGTTTGCCAAATTCATCCACCCCGATCCGCTGCTGGGCCTGGTGGTGGGGGTGGTTTCGGCCACGGCGCTGGGCGCGGTCTGCTCGGTGACCATCCTGCGCGGCTCGGACCTCACGCGTTTGATGGTCACACTGGGCGTGGCATTGCTCTTGCTGGAGTTGGCCAACAAGCTCGACTGGCTCACGGGTGGCTCGGATGGCCTGCAAGGCGTGATGATGGGGCCGCTCTTGGGTCGCTTTGAGTTCGACCTCTATGGCCAGACGGCCGCCTGGTACTCGCTCACCGTGTTGCTGCTGCTGTTTGCCGTGGCGCGCCGCTGGGTGTCTTCGCCCTGGGGTGCAACGCTCATGGCGGTGCGCGACAACCCGCTGCGCGCCGCCGCCATTGGCATTTCGGTGCCGTCGCGGCTGGCGGTGGTGTACACCCTGGCGGCGGGTGTGGCCGGTGCGGCCGGGGCACTTCTGGCGCAAACCACGGGCTTTGCCTCGCTCGACGTGTTCGCGCTGGAGCGTTCGGCCGACGCGGTGCTGATGCTGGTCATTGGCGGTGTGGGCTGGCTGTATGGCGGTGTGCTGGGCGCGGTGGTGTTCAAGCTGCTGCACGACATCATCTCGGGCATCACACCGCAGTACTGGACCTTCTGGATGGGCCTGTTCCTGGTGGTGCTGATGCTGGTGGGGCGTGAGCGGCTTTCGCCTTCGCGTTGGCTGCGCCGCAAAGGAGGTGCAGCATGAGCCAGGTCGTTTTGCAGGCCCAAGGCCTGGTCAAACGCTTCGGGGGCATCACCGCTACCGACCATGTGGACCTCTCGCTCCAGCTGGGCGCACGCCATGCGCTCATCGGCCCCAACGGCGCGGGCAAGACCACGCTGATCAACCTGCTGACCGGTGTATTGCCGCCCACCGAGGGCCGCATCGCGCTGCTGGGTGAAGACATCAGCCAGCTGCCCAGCCACCAGCGCGTGGCGCGTGGCCTGGTGCGGACCTTCCAGATCAACCAGTTGTTTGCCAGCATGACCCCGCTGCAGACGCTGGCCATGGTGGTGTCGCAGCGGCGTGGTTTGGGCGCGCGCTGGTGGCAGCGCCTGGGGCAGGACGCTGCTGTGGTGGCGCGTTGCGAAGCGTTGCTGGCCCTGTTTCGGCTGACCGAGGTGATGCACCAGAACACCGCCGCGCTGCCTTATGGCAAGCGCCGCCTGCTGGAGATGGCGATCGCGCTGGCTTGCGAGCCCAAGGTGCTGCTGCTCGATGAACCCGTGGCCGGTGTGCCGGCGGGTGAACGAGAAGAACTGCTGCAAACCGTCGCCGCGCTGCCGGCCGATGTGTCGGTGCTGCTGATCGAGCACGACATGGACCTGGTGTTTGAATTTGCCGACCGCATCACCGTCTTGGTCAACGGTGCCGTGCTGACCGAGGGCACACCGGAGGTGATTGCCAATGACCCGCAGGTCAAGGCGGTTTACCTGGGGCACGGCGAGGAGCTGAGGGTATGAAAGAACTCCTGCAAGTCGAACAACTGAGCGCCGGCTACGGCGACGCCGTGGTGCTCCACGATGTGAGCCTGTCGCTGGGCGAAGGCCAGACGCTGGCGCTGCTGGGGCGCAATGGCGTGGGCAAGACCACTTTCATGGACACCCTGGCCGGTGCCACGCGCCAGCACGGTGGGCGCATCACGCTGGGTGGTGTGGCGCTGCACCAGTTGCCCGCGCATGCCCGTGCAGCCGCAGGCATCGGCTGGGTGCCGCAGGAGCGCAACATTTTCAAATCGCTGACGGTACACGAAAACCTCACGGCGGTGGCCCGTCCTGGCGCATGGACCCCACAGCGCGCCTATGAGCTGTTCCCGCGCCTGGCCGAACGCCAGCGCAATCTGGGCACGCAGCTGTCGGGCGGCGAGCAGCAGATGCTCGCGGTGGCCCGAGCGCTGGTGCTCAACCCCAAACTGCTCTTGCTGGACGAGCCGCTCGAAGGCCTGGCGCCCATCATCGTGGAGGAGCTGCTGCGCGCGATCGCCCGCATCACCCGCGAGGAAGGCCTGTCGGCCATCATCGTCGAGCAGCACCCGCAGGCGATTTTGGCCATCAGCCACCAAGCGGTGGTGCTCGACCACGGCACCGTGGTGCACGCCAGCGATGCCGACACGCTGCGGCAAGACCCCGAACTGCTGGACCGCCTGCTGGGCGTGTCCCGCCATTGATCCTTTAGGAGACCGATCATGTTCATCAAGAACACCTGGTACGTGGCCTGCTCGCTGGCCGAACTGGAAGCCCTGGGCGACAAGCCGCTGGGCCGCACCATCTGCAACGAGAAGATGGCGATTTTCAAAGGACCGGACGGCAAGGTCGCGGCGGTGGAAGACTTCTGCCCGCACCGGGGTGCGCCCATGTCACTGGGCAAGGCCTGCAAGAACGGCCTGCGCTGTGGCTACCACGGGCTGGAGATGGGTGTGGACGGCAAGACCGTTCACATGCCCGGCCAGCGCGTGCGCGGCTTCCCGGCGGTGAAAGCTTTTGCCGTGGTCCAGCGTTACGGTTTTGTCTGGGTCTGGCCCGGTGATCAGGCCCAGGCCGACGAGGCGCAGATGCCGGCGTTCGAGTTCTTCGACAACCCGGCCTGGGCCTATGGCGGGGGGCTCTACCACGTCAAGGCCGACTACCGGCTGATGATCGACAACCTGATGGACCTGACGCACGAGACCTATGTGCACTCGACCAGCATCGGCCAGCCCGAAATCGACGAGACGCCTTGCGAGACCAAGGTCGAGGACGACAAGGTCATCACCCAGCGCTTCATGGAGGGCATCCAGGCGCCGCCGTTCTGGCAGATGGCCATGAGCGCCAACGGCCTGGACCCGCAGGCCCCGGTGGACCGCTGGCAGATTTGCCGCTTCAGCCCGCCCAGCCACATCATGATCGACGTGGGCGTGGCGCTGGCTGGGCACGGCGGCTTTGATGCCCCGGCCGACAAGAAAGCCTACAGCGTGGTGGTGGACTTCATCACCCCCGAGACCGAGACCTCGCACTGGTACCACTGGGGCATGGCCCGCAACTTCAAGGCGGGCGACGCCGCGCTGACCGACAGCATCCGCCAGGGCCAGGGCAAGATCTTTGGCGAAGACATGGAGATGCTGCAACTGCAGCAGGACAACATCCTGCGTCACCCCGAGCGCAAGCTCCTGATGCTGAACATCGATGCGGGTGGCGTGCAGTCGCGCCGCATCATTGACCGCCTGCTGGCGCAAGAACAAACGAAACAGGAAATTGGAGCCAACGCATGAGCGACACCTTTGAAGTCCACCTGGCCCAGCGCAACGTCACGCTGACCGTTCAACCCGACCAGAGCATCCTCAAAGTGCTGCAGGACGCCGGTGTGGACGTGCCTTTTTCGTGCAGCGAGGGCATTTGCGGCACCTGCCTGACCAAGGTGGTCGAAGGCGAGCCTGACCACTGGGACATGTACCTCACCCCTGAAGAGCAAGAAAAGGGCGACTGCATCATGGTCTGCATCTCGCGCAGCAAATCGCCGCGTCTGGTGCTTGACCTTTGACATGGACGCTGCGATTGACATTCTGGGCATCACCGGCCCGATCTACCTGGCCATTGCCCTGGGCTACATGGTCACCCAGCGGGGCCTGTTCACACGCGCCGACATGCAGGTGTTTGGCAAGTTCACCATCCAACTGGCCCTGCCCGCGCTTTTGTTCAATGCGCTGTCACGGCGCAGCGTGGGCGAGATTCTGAACTGGCAATACCTGGCCGCCTACACGGTGGCCACGCTGGCGGTGGTGGGCGGTGGCCTGGTGTGGACGCGGCGTGTACAAGGCAAGTCCCTGTCGCTCAGCAGTGTGGTGACCATGGGCATGGCCTGCTCCAACAGTGGCTTTGTGGGCTACCCGGTGGCCATGCTGACGCTGGGCAGCACGGTGGCCGGTGTGTCGCTGGCCCTCAATATGGTGGTCGAAAACCTGCTGATCATTCCCCTGTTGCTGGCCGTGGCGGGCAGCGAAGGCGCGCCGGGCCAGTGGCGGCAAGCGTTTGTGAAAACCTTCAAGGGCCTGCTGGGCAACCCCATGATCTGGGGCATTGTGAGCGGCTTTGCGGTGTCGCTGTCTGGTGTGCAGATGCCCGAGCCGGTGTCGCGCACCATCAACCTGTTTTCAGCGGCCAGCGGTGCGCTGTCGCTGTTTGTCATTGGCGGCTCGCTGGTGGGCCTCAAGCCTGAAGGCCTCAAGGGCGCGATCGCGCAGATCGCCTTGGGCAAGTTGCTGGTGCATCCGCTGGTGATGCTGGTGGTTTTGTTGTGGCTGATCCCGATCGCCGACCCCGCCCTGCGCACGGCCGCCTTGCTGACTTGCGCCATGCCCATGATGGGCATCTACACCATCCTGGCCCAGCGTTTTGGGCACGGGGCCATCAGTGCCGCAGCCTTGCTGGTCTCCACGGTGTTGTCATTTTTTTCGCTCAGTGCCTTGTTGTGGCTGCTGCGCATTTATCCCCTCTGATACCCCCTGGCGGCTTCAGTCGGCACACACAGGCGTAGCCGGGTCGTCGCCATTGCGGTAGACCCACGGTGCCATGGGCTGGCTTTGCTGCCAAAGCCCCAGGCGGTTTGAGCGTGCCAGCGTTTGGGCCGATGCGTAAAGCGTTCTGCGCTGGAGTTCCAGATCGCAGGCATAGGCGGTGTAAAACCAGGCCTGGCCTTGCTGGAGCATGTGCAGGTTCAGGTCTTTGCAGCCCGTGTTGAAGACCTGACCCAGGACGCGGCCATAGCGGTCGCGCTGTGTGTAGGCCACCCGCGTGCTTTGGTTCAAGGCCAGCTGGCTCAAGGCCTGGCGCGCTGCCGGGCCCTCGTTCTGAGCCAGTTCCGGGGCGTCAATGCCCTGCAAGCGGATGTGCTCGGCACGGCTGCCGCTGCCCAGCACCACAGTGTCGCCGTCCAGCACGGCACTCACCTGGCCCGTTAGCCATTGGCTGCCCGCGGTTGCGGTGCAGTGGCTTGGGGCCACCGAAACAGGGTCGGCGCTGCCGCCGCACCCGAGCAAGCTCAGGCACCCCACGAGACACCAGCATTTCATGTTGACCTCCCTGACTCCGCTGTCCATGGGCCTGAGGCCTCTCAAGGGACAAGGGTTGTGCCAATCATGGGCAGCGCGCTGCGCAGTGTCAATCGGTCAGGTACTCGCGAGCGGTTTGCTCCAGCAATTCGAGGGTGGCTTGCTGGGTGAGCGTGCTGGGGCGCAAAGCGCTGATGGCGGTGCACAGTGCAATCTGCAGCGGTGGGGTACCGATGGGCCGCGCCGCGTAGGCCGAAGGCCGCACTGATCGCATGACCGCATTGCGCGACAGGATGGCGCAACCCGCGCCGTCAGCCACCAGATCGAGGATGGCGCTGACCCCATCGATTTCGAGCGCGATGTGGGGCCGACAGCCCTGCGCGGCCATCTCGGCCTCGACGTGCATGCGAATCGCATTGGGCCGGCTGGGGATGACCAGGGGCAGTGCGGCCAGCGCTTGCAGGCTCAGGGGAGCAGGGGGCGGGTCTTCGGGCAGACCGGGCGGGCGCGGTTGTACCAGCAGCAGTTCTTCTGTCACCAGGGGGCGGTGTTCCACCCCGGGCATGGGACTGGGGTTGTAGAGCACTGCGATGTCCAGGCGCCCGTTCTGCAGGTTCTCCTGCATGGCGGTGGACAAGCCTTCGCTGATGGACAACTGCGCCTCGGGCAGGCGCTGGCGAAAGGCGCGCGTGAGCGGCACCGTCAGCACCCGCGCTACGCTGGGTGGCAGGCCCAAGGCCACACGACCGGACAGGCCGCTGCGCACACGGGCCAGTTCTTCGCGGGCACGTTCGACCTGGTGCAAGATGCCACGCCCGTGTTCCAGCAGCAGCTGGCCGGCCTCGGTGGGGGTGGCGCCGCGACCATTGCGGGCCAGCAGGTTCTGCCGCAGCTCGACTTCGAGCAGGCGCACCTGGCGGCTCAGGGCAGGCTGTGCCACACCCAGCACCTGCGCGGCCCGGGTGAAACTGCCCAGTTCGGCCACGCGCACGAAATATTCCAGCTGTTTGAGGTCCATGGGGGTCTCCGATGACTTTATTTTGTCATATCAAGTATTTGGATATTCAAATTTGTTCTAGCTGGTAGATGTTCACCCCGCTTGGAAGGGGCCGGCGGTGCAAGCACAATCAGCGCCATCTCTCCTCCAACCCACAAGGACCACCATGAGCCTGGCCAAGCCCCTGATCATCGACATCCACGGTCACTACACCACCGCGCCCAAGTCACTCGAAGACTGGCGCAACAAACAGATCGCCGGCATCCAAGACCCGGCCCTGATGCCCAAAGTAGCCGATCTGAAGATCAGCGATGACGAGCTGCGCGAGACGATTGAGACCAACCAGCTGGCCAAGATGAAAGAGCGTGGCAGTGACCTGACCGTGTTCAGCCCGCGCGCCAGCTTCATGGCCCACCACATTGGCGACTTCAATGTGTCCTCCACCTGGGCAGCGATTTGCAACGAGCTGTGCTACCGCGTGGCCCAGTTGTTCCCCGACAACTTCATTGGCGCGGCCATGCTGCCCCAGTCGCCTGGTGTGGACCCGAAGACCTGCGTGGCCGAGATCGACAAATGCGTCAAGGAATACGGCATGGTCGGCATCAACCTCAACCCCGATCCTTCTGGCGGCCACTGGACCAGCCCGCCGCTGACCGACAAACACTGGTACCCCATCTACGAAAAGATGGTCGAGCACGACATCCCAGCGATGGTCCACGTGTCCACCAGCTGCAATGCCTGCTTCCACACCACCGGTGCGCACTACATCAACGCCGACACCACGGCCATCATGCAGCTGATTCAGGGTGACCTGTTCAAGGACTTCCCCAAGCTCAAGTTCATCGTGCCGCACGGCGGCGGCGCCGCGCCCTACCACTGGGGCCGTTACCGCGGTCTGGCGCAGGAGCTCAAAAAGCCCCTGCTCAAAGACCACCTGCTGAACAACGTGTTCTTTGACACCTGCGTGTACCACCAGCCCGGCATCGACCTGCTCACCAAAGTGATCCCGGTGGACAACATCCTGTTCGCCTCCGAGATGATCGGCGCGGTGCGCGGCATCGACCCCGAGACTGGCCACTACTACGACGACACCAAGCGCTATGTGCTGGCCACGCCCAACCTGACAGACGAGCAGCGCTACAAGGTGTTCGAAGGCAACGCCCGCCGTGTGTTCTCGCGCATGGATGCGGCGCTCAAGGCCAAGGGCCTCTGAACCTGCCCCTCTACAGGCGCTTGCCCTGCAAGCAACGAAATCGAATCAGGAGAAGAACATGTACGAACTTGGTGTGGTTTACCGCAACATCACCCGCGCTGACCGCGCAACCACCGATGCACTGGCTGCACTGGGCAGCGCCACCGTGCACGAGGCCATGGGCCGCGTGGGCTTGATGAAGCCCTATATGCGCCCCATTCAGCAAGATGTGAATGTGTCTGGCACCGCTGTGACTGTGCTGCTGCAGCCCGGCGACAACTGGATGATGCACGTGGCCGCTGAACAAGTGCAGCCTGGCGACATCGTGGTGGCCACCGTCACCGCCGACTGCAGCGACGGCTACTTTGGTGACCTGCTGGCCACCAGCTTCATGGCGCGTGGTGCGCGCGGTCTGATCATCGAAGCCGGCGTGCGCGACACCAAGACCCTGCGCGAGATGAAGTTCCCGGTGTGGAGCCGCTACGTGTCCTCCAAGGGCACCATCAAGGCCACACCCGGCTCGGTCAACATCCCGATCGTCTGCGCAGGCGCCTATGTGACGCCGGGCGACGTGATCGTGGCCGACGACGATGGCGTGGTCTGCGTGCCGCGCGCGCTGGCGGCCAAGACCCTGGAAACCGCACTCAAGCGCGAAGCCAACGAAGGCGAAAAACGCGACAAGCTGGCCAGTGGCGTGCTGGGCCTGGACATGTACAAGATGCGCGAGCCGCTGGCCGCTGCCGGTCTGAAGTACATCGACTGATGGAGCGCAACATGAGCAAACCCACTACCGGTGACTTCACCAAAACCGCAGGCTGGATGGACTGGTACACCGGTCCCAGCAAGCCAAAGTTCAAACTGCCCGCTGGCGCGGTGGACGCACACTGCCATGTGTTCGGCCCGGGTGAGCAGTTCCCCTACGCCCCCGAGCGCAAGTACACACCCTGTGACGCCAGCAAGCACGAGCTGTACGCCCTGCGCGACCACCTGGGCTTTGCGCGCAACGTGGTGGTGCAGGCCACCTGCCACGGCGCCGACAACCGCGCCATGGTGGACGCCTGCGTCAGCAGCGGCGGCAAGGCGCGTGGTGTGGCCACGGTGCGCCGAAGCGTGACCGACCAGGAAATCCAGGCCATGCACGACGCGGGTGTGCGCGGCGTGCGCTTCAACTTCGTCAAGCGCCTGGTGGACTTCACGCCCAAGGACGAGCTGCTGGAAATCGCTGGCCGCATCGCCCAGTGGGGCTGGCATGTGGTGATCTATTTTGAAGCGGTGGACCTGCCC
>JACCEE011962738.1_pt1 | contig 70911 bp, 62 predicted proteins | sample 7449931 | NCBI WGS metagenome assembly JACCEE01 (sample SAMN15323457, study PRJNA562643) | freshwater metagenome | isolation source: river surface water | place: USA:Blue River Watershed | collected 2017-08-19
CCGACAAAGCGAAACTGGAAGCCGACTACACCCGCCTGCTGGCCTCGGGCGATGCCAATGTTGCGGCCACGAAATACCCCGAAGCCATCAATGACTTCAAGGGAGCGCTGACGCTGAAACCGAACGATGCGACGGCGACGCAGAAACTGGCCAATGCCGAACAGCTGCTGGCTCAGTATATGGCTGAACAGGAGCGAATTGAAAAAGAGAAACGCTTGTTGGCCGATAAGCAAAACAGGTATCGTCTGGAGGTTGAAAAGGCAGATCAACAGTTTGATATAAAGAAGTATACAGAAGCAAAAACCAGCTATCAAAGTGCGCTGAATATTGACGAGAGCGCTACCTATCCGAAAGAACGCATTGCATTGATAGATAAATTGGTTGCAGAGGCCGAGGCTGCCAGACGATTGGCATCGGCTACTTCGGGATACGAGCAAAATATTAAATTAGGTGACGAAAATTTTGATAAATCGCAATGGTCTGTAGCCCGCTTTTATTACAGTCAGGCATTAAATGTTAAAACAGACGATAGCTATGCTTTGCAACGTGTGCAGGAGTGCGATAAGCGAACCAATGCTAATATCACGGCCGAAAAATTGAATGAGTTTAATTCAAGGGTCAAGAAGGGAGATGAAGCTTTTGACAATAAAAATTACAGTTCAGCCCGTTTCTATTATCGCAGCGCCCTTGAAATTATTTCGTGGGATGAATATCCGTTAAAGAAATTGAAAGAGGTTGACGATATGTTTGCGCAGAACCTTTCGGCGGCTGAACAGAAATTATTCGCTGAGAATGTGCAGAAAGCCGATGAAGCTTTCGAAAAGAAAGAATATCCGGTAGCCCGTTTCTATTACAATAAAGCCAACGAAATCAACCCGGATCAGTATGTTGGAGATAAGCTCAAAGAGATTGAGAATATTGTTTCGGGAAGAGAATCGACCCGTATTGACAGTGAATACAAAGATTTTATCAAAAAGGCCGATGAAGCTTTTGCACAGAAAAATTACTCGATTGCCCGCTACTATTATCAGCAGGCGCTCACATTAAAACCGGGCGAAAAATATCCGGCCGATCAATTGAACCAGATAAAATCGGTACAGTAAGCCATTGTATTATAGCAGAAAAGGGAGTTTGGAAGCTCCCTTTTTTATTTCTTGAAAATAAAGTAAACGGCCAGGACCAAGAAGATTAATCCAATAAAATGGTTGAAACGGAAACTGTCGTTTTTAAAAACAATCAGCGAAAAGAAAACAAAAACGGTAAGGGTGATAACTTCCTGAATAACTTTAAGCTGCAATAATGAGAATGGGCCGCCGTTGCCTTCGAAGCCAATTCGGTTGGCCGGAACCTGAAAACAGTATTCGAAAAATGCGATTCCCCAGCTTATCAAGACAACTGCCAGCAAACCAAGGTGTTCTAGCCATCTGATATCTTTAAATTTTAAGTGGCCATACCAGGCAAATGTCATAAAGGTATTGCTCAGAATCAATAATCCAATGGTATAAAAAGCCTTCATATCTGCATGTTTTCATTTGGAAGTCGCAAATATACAATATCCTTTTTGAAGGATTTCAATACGCTGATTTGATGTTATCCGTTTGATAATCTTAAAATAAGTATGGTCGATAAAATGCGGGTTTCCCCCTTTCCCATACAACAACCGTAATATGATCAATTGTTGCCGATTGGCTTTCGGATTGTAGGTCATGTCCGACTGCTCAGTCAGTTTCTACCCTTTAACGGAAGCTGAAGGGTAGACAAAAGCCTAATCATTTCTGTTTTTACTGTGTATATTGAATGTATTTTCCGTGTTTAAGAACACAGAAGATACACACAAGATACACACAAGATATATAATTCGTATTGTTTGAGTACGCTTTATGCAATATAGGCAAAGGGGGGGAGGGTGAATCGGGAGATGAAGGAAGGGCTGTTAAAAAACGTTTTGGTTATGGCTCATATCGAGCGGTTTCTTTATCTTTAACCAAATTCAAATCATCAATAAAATGCAAATACCAGAAAAATATCTTGAAGAAAACCGTGAGCGAATCCTGAACGATTTGTTTGGCCTGATAAGCATTCCATCGGTCAGTTCGCTGAAAGAAAACAAGCCTGAGATGTACAGGGCTGCCGAATATTGGAAAAAAATCCTGCTTCAGGCGGGTGCCGACAAGGCCGAAATTTTTGAAACGGAGGGCAACCCGGTAACCTATGCCGAGAAGATTATCGATCCGGAGAAACCGACCATTTTGGTCTATGCCCATATGGATGTTATGCCGGTCGACCCAATTGAGAAATGGAACACCAATCCCTTTGAGCCGGTTATCAAAGATGGCAAGATTTGGGCGCGAGGTGCCGATGACGATAAAGGCCAGTCTTTTATCCATACAGCAGCATTCGAGTGGATGGTCAAGAGTGGTAATTTGCCTTGTAACGTGAAGTTTATGATTGAAGGGGAGGAGGAGATAGGTTCACCCAATCTGGGCGCTTTCTGTGAAAAAAACAAAGAGATGCTGAAGGCCGATATTATTCTGGTCTCCGATACCGGAATGATTGCCCGCGATATTCCGTCGATAACGGTTGGCCTTCGCGGACTGGCTTACTGGCAGTTAGAGGTTACCGGCCCGAACCGCGATTTGCATTCAGGGATTTTTGGTGGTGCAGTAGCCAATCCGGCCAACGAACTTTGTAAGATGATTGCAAAGATGACTGACAGCGATAACCGCATAACCATTCCGGGTTTTTACGACGATGTTTTGGACGTATCGGCCAAAGAGCGCGAAATGTTGGCCCAAAACCCGTTTAACGAAAATGAATACAAGGCAGCATTAAATCTGAGAATGACCCAGGGTGAGAAGGGATTTACGACTCCCGAACGGACGGGTATCCGGCCAACTTTCGATGTTTGCGGGATTTGGGGTGGTTATACAGGTGAAGGGGCCAAGACCGTTTTGCCCTCGAAAGCCTATGCCAAAATTAGTTCGAGATTGGTACCCAATCAGGATCACCATAAGATAGCACAGCTTTTCAAGGAATATTTCGAATCGATAGCCCCTGAGAGTGTAACGGTTGAAGTGACTTCGCTTCACGGAGGGCAGGGCTATGTATGCCCGATTGACCTTCCGGCTTATCAAGCTGCCGAGTTGGCATACGAGTCGGTTTTTGGCAGAAAGCCGGTGCCTGTCAGGAGTGGCGGCAGTATCCCGATTATTTCAACTTTCGAGCAAGTATTGGGGATTAAAAGCATTTTAATGGGGTTTGGACTTGAATCGGATGCCATTCATTCGCCCAACGAAAACTTCCCGATAGAGAACTTCTTCAATGGAGTCCGCACCGTCGTGAAATTCTATGATTATTTTACTCAAACGAAATAATTGTTTTTTTTGATTTTGTGACGGTGTAACTGTAAAATGATTTTAAACGGTGGCCCTGTTTGGTTTTTTCCTGACAGGGCCTGTTTTTTTAGGGGGTATATTAAAATATTTTGTTTTTAATAATTCTTGTCAAAATGTCATTGATATGATTGTTTGATTGGAATATTGTCAATAATTAACGAAATAATTAAAAATCGTTGTTATTCTGATTTTTGATGAAAAAAATAATGTTTTTGCTGTTTTTGTTGAATATTTTTGACTTTTAATGTTAATAAAATGTGAATTATCGATTTTTTATTAAAAATATAGAGGGTGGTGTTCAGAAATAAGTAATTTAGCTCTCGAAAATAAAAACAAATTTTTTACAGTAATTTATATCAATATGGCAAAAGTTAGATTCAAAGCGCTGGAAGTTCTGATGGACAGAAAGCCTGTACCGGTAACAAGAGAGGATGTTCTTACCTCCAATTTTTATGGAAAGATGGTATTCGACCGTCCGAAGATGAAGAAATATCTATCTAAAGAGGCTTACCGTGGCATTATCGATGCGATTGACAATGGAACCACCATTGATCGTAAAATTGCCGATCAGGTGGCTATTGGAATGAAGGCATGGGCTATCGAGAACGGTGCAACCCACTATACCCACTGGTTTCATCCGCTGACCGACGGAACGGCTGAGAAACATGACGCCTTTATTGATCATTCTGAACTGGGTGGGGTTGTTGAAGGCTTTTCAGGTAAATTGCTTGCCCAACAGGAACCTGATGCTTCATCATTCCCGAGCGGCGGTATCCGTAACACTTTCGAGGCTCGTGGTTACACGGCTTGGGATGTTTCATCACCAGCCTTTATTGTTGGAACCACACTCTGTATCCCTACCGTATTTATTTCATATACCGGCGAAGCACTCGACTATAAGGCACCTCTGTTGAAAGTTCTGAACGCTGTTGATAAGGCTGCAGTTGATGTTTGCCAATATTTCGATAAAAATGTAACCCACGTAACAGCCAATTTGGGCTGGGAACAGGAATATTTCTTAATTGATGAAGCGCTTTTCCTTGCCCGTCCTGACATTATGCTTACCGGCCGCACACTGATGGGCCACTCGTCAGCCAAAGATCAGCAGTTGGAAGATCACTATTTTGCTTCTATTCCCGAACGTGTGGCCATGTTTATGCAGGACCTCGAAAATGAAGCTTACAAATTGGGTATCCCGATTAAAACCCGTCACAACGAGGTTGCCCCTAATCAGTTCGAGGTAGCCCCAATTTTCGAAGAGGTGAATCTGGCTAACGATCACAATCAGATGATTATGGATCTGATGACCAAGATTGCCCGTCACCATGGTTTCCGCGCGTTGTTGCACGAAAAACCATTTGCAGGAATCAACGGTTCGGGTAAACACAATAACTGGTCGCTTTCGACCGATACAGGTGTTAACCTCTATTCTCCCGGCAAGAACCCAAAATCAAACTTACAGTTCCTGACCTTTATTGTCAATACCATTAAAGCGGTATACGATAATCAGGATCTGCTTCGTGCTTCGATTGTTTCGGCCAGCAACTCACACCGATTGGGTGCCAACGAAGCCCCACCGGCCATTATCTCAACCTTCCTTGGAACAGAAGTAGGCGGTATGCTCGATCACCTCGAAGAGATGGTAGGTGACCGTAAGATGACACCGGATGAAAAATCGGCATTGAAATTAAATATTGGCCGTATTCCGGAAATTTTGCTGGATAACACCGACCGTAACCGTACATCGCCGTTTGCCTTTACAGGTAACCGTTTCGAGTTCCGTGCCGTTGGTTCTTCGGCCAACTGTGCATCGGCAATGATTGCCCTGAACTCGGTAGTTGCCACACAATTGATTGTCTTCAAAAAAGACGTTGATGAGTTGATAGAAAAAGGGATAAAGAAAGATGAAGCTATCTTTCAGGTACTGAAACGTTATATTATCGAATGTAAACCAATTCGTTTCGATGGTAATGGTTACAGTCAGGAGTGGGCTGACGAGGCCGAACGTCGCGGATTGACCAATATCAAGAGCGTTCCTCAGGCACTCGATGCATATCTGTTGGATAAATCGCGCAAAGTATTCGAAGGCCTGGGCATTTTCAATGAAAAAGAGCTCGAAGCAAGGGTTGAAGTTGAATTCGAAAAATATATCAAGAAGATTCAGATTGAAGCCCGTGTACTTGGCGATTTGGCTATTAACCATATCGTTCCCACAGCTATTGCTTATCAGACCACATTGATTGAAAATGTAAGAGGTTTAAAAGAGATCTTCTCGGAAGAAGAATTTAACGAACTGGCCGGTGCCCGCAAACAGCTTATCAAGGATGTTTCAATTCACATTTCATCAATTAAGTCGTTGACCAAAGAGATGATTGAGGCACGCAAGGTGGCCAACAAGATTGAACATGCACGCGACAAGGCATATCAGTACGAACAGACTGTACGTCCTTATTTTGATAAGATTCGTAAGCATATCGATAAACTGGAATTGATTATCGACGATGAACTGTGGCCGTTGCCCAAATACAGAGAATTGCTCTTTAGCCGCTAAGAATAGATTGGATACTTTTACTGGCAAAGCCGTTCCGGGGTTTCCGGGACGGCTTTTTTATTTGGGATTGAATAATGGAAAATAAAATTTGTTGCCGAATGAAGTGGCCAAGACTAATCCTACAGTTAAAAAGAGTGATTGCAGCGGGAGGTTAGGGCAGTTTAGAATAAGATACCACGACAGCTCGAGATTCAGCAGATAAGTCTTTACCCAAAATCACATACCAACCTGTAAACCCTGATTTTCTGCCGTGGTAATGGGTGCAATTTAGCTTTATTTATCATTTTGCCAAAATGTTTAAGATAAATGTAAGTCAATGTTCAATATATTTATAACCAGTGATTTGATTTTATATTACGACCAAGTAGTATTAATTTTTGAAAAAAGTAATAAACTTCTTGACTTGAATTGTAAATTAGTGGTAACTTGTATTGGATTTGAAGGAAATGATGCAGATTTATTCATTGATTTCCATTTCTCTTACGTTCTTTTTTCTTTTTCATGTAGCTTTAAAAACCCAAAATCACGTATATACCAATCTTAAATTTCTGAATCATGAAAAAGTTTCTTTTTGTTTTCGTTTTCGCAGCTCTTTGCGGAGTTGCAACTGCTCAGTATGCACCTGCTTTCTTTAACGATGCATATATTTCACAAGCCGGAGTTGACAATCTCGCATTGATCGACCAAGGGACTTCAGCTTTTTCTTCAGCATTTATTAATCAAAATGGTTGGAAAAATGAAGCCGCTATTGTCCAGGAAGGTGTAGGCAACCTTGCCGGTGGAACATTTTGGCCAATGTATTTCCATGTTAATTTCACGATGCCGGATGTTACTCTTGCCTGGCTCTGGATGCCAAAAGGAACCTATGTTACCCCCGATATTCACTTAGGACTAAGCGATCTTGACTTGGGTATCGAACAATTTGGTTCCAAAAACGATGCAGCTATTGAACAATATGGTGCATTCAATATGGCTGGCATCAAACAGTATGGTGACTGGAATTTTGCCAAGACCGTTCAAAATGGAATGTTTAATGTTTCTCTGAAAAAGAGTGAAGGTAAATTCAATTATCTGAATTCTGTACAAAATGGCTCATTGAATCTTGCCTATCAAAACGTCGATGGTTATTTGAACCATCTCGACATTAACCAGGGTGGAGTACTCAATACCGCTTTCCAATTTGTAACAGGTGGCATGAACGAAGCCACGATTAATCAATTGGGAATTGGCAACGATGCACTGCAAATGATTGGTGGCATGGGCAACTCAGGCACCATCGGTCAGATGGGCATGGGCAACGAAGCTGTTGAAGCCATTTATGGATGGGGGAATGATGCTGTTATTCTGCAGCTTGGCATCGGAAACGATGCGATGATCCTGCAAGGTGCAGCACTCGGCGGACAAAATTGACAGAGTTTATTGTTTTTTTAGTTAACTAACGAACAAAGTTCTTAAGATTTTGGGTTAAACTGCCTGCTAATTTTTGGCAGGCAGTTTAGAAATTACACCTATGAAAAATGATTCTTATATAGTTGCCGTCCTTTACTTCTTCTTCTTTTTCGCTGGTTTAGCTGCCAAAGAGATCAGGCCAGAGAACAAATATTTTAATGCAAATGACACAATCGCATTTTTACCTCACTGGAAAACCGGGGACAACCTGATAGTTAGAGCCAGACTCGAGGTTGAATTAAAGAATAGTGTTGGGCAATGGAGATGCAGGTGTGAAAGCGGTCAACGCTTCTTTGTCACCTCAAGGGCCAACGACGGATTTGTTGTTGACTGGTATGCTACCGGTTTTATGATTAACATGTTTATTGATTTGCCTGGCCCTTTATTCGAATGGGCAGATAAACTGCAAAAGAACGACACGCTCCAAATTCAGCTATTTGTCAATCATTTGGGTTTAGTTACAGCTATTTTGAATAAGGAACATGTAACGAATTACGCTATCTCAACTCTAAACCGGATGCTTAAGAGTTTCGACGTAAGCGATTTTAAGCCATACAATCGTGAAGATATTAAAAAAGAGCTTGTTAATACCCTTTCCAAAGCTGAAAACAACGATCAATTTCCATTTATTTATACCCGAAACCTCCAACTGCTTTTCATCCCGTACAACAGAAGTTTTGATTTAAAAGTGCCAAAAACGAATACCGTATACAAGGAACTGCCTTCATTGGGTTTCTCAGTTCCTGTGGAGATGCAGGTAAAGTTGACACAGTCCGATTTACAATCCTTTAAAATTGAGATTAACAATAAGGTACAGCCCTTTTCGCAATGGCGAATAAAACCCAGGGAATATAACAACATTGACTTTGCCTTTTCTGAGAAATCGGAGATTGAGTATGATGCAGCATTCAGTTGGTTGAAAAGTGCGGAATACGAGTATCTTTTCGAGAGAGAGAATATACTGGTTCGTCGTCATCTATATTTTAAACTGATCGACTAATAATTTGTTTGGCAATGTATTACAAATGTATGACATATTTAGTCCTGCCTATTTTGCTGATAACCCTTTGTGTTAGAGCCTTAGGCTTGAACCTACAGCCCGGGTTTGACCATACCCCCATTTTTTTAGCCCCTGATACCTTGCAAGATGAAAAGTTAATTGACGGTATGGCAAACCGGGTTTTGGATAAAAATGCCGAAGAAGAGATACAATTAAGTGGTTTTATTATAGATGATACAAAATCGAAGTTTGGCCGTGATTTCTACGAATTCTTTTACACGAACTGGAGTTTTCCATCCGGAATATCGCTGGTTGATATATTGATTAAGGAAAGCCCTCCGATGTTCTCAACCACTGTAATAACCATTCAGGTGGGCGAAACAGATATGTTGAGTTTTAAACTGAGCCCCAGGGTAGGGGCAATGGAAGAGTATGCCGATGCTGCAATTGCAGAGGTTCAGAACTATCTGATCCGGTTAGCTGAGATTGAACAATATGAGAATTTTAATTCAGCAGGAATAGAAACATTTTAATAAAATAATGGTCATGAAAAAGATGATTTTATTATTGATAATGGTTTTTTCTCTTGATGTATGGGCACAGGACTTTGTATATCAGCCAATTAATCCGGCATTTGGTGGTAATCCCAACAATTACAGTTGGTTGCTCAGTTCAGCTGATGCGCAGAAAGAGAACGATTCACAAAATGGAACATCTACCAGTTCACTTTTGGCAGAGTTAAATAGCCAGCAAGACCCGATGAAGACTTTTACCACCAATTTGAATAACAGGATATTGAATGAACTGACCAACCGAATTGTACAGGAACAGTTTGGTGAGTTTAGTCTGGAACAGGGAACTTATAAAGTTGGGAATTATCAAATTGTAATTAACGAAGGAGCCAAAGGAGTCGATATTCAAGTGCTCGATGTGAATACTGGTGCTGAGTCGACGATAACAATTCCATATTATTGATAAATATTCAAACCAATGAATAAATTACAATCGATATTGGGGTTTGCTCTTCTTTGTATTTTGTTCTCCTGTAATGCCTATTTCAATCAACCGCTTAAGGTTCGTGAGGCCAAGGTAGGAGAAACAACACCAAAGACAAAATTATTCAGGGATTTACCTTCGCCGGAAGCCCCGATTGTTGTTGCTGTATACAAATTTCGGGATCAAACCGGACAGTATAAGCTTACCGAATATGGTTCGTCATGGTCAACTGTCGTTACTCAGGGGGCAACCTCAATTTTAATAAAAGCCCTCGAAGAGTCAAACTGGTTTATTCCAATTGAACGCGAGAGTTTGTCTAATTTGTTGAATGAAAGGAAGATTGTTCGTTCAAGCAGGGCAAGCTCAGAACAGCAGGCAGGCGATAGTGGAGGTGATTTGCCACCGATGCTATTTGCCGGTATAATTCTGGAAGGCGGGATTATTTCGTATGATTATAATATTCTTACCGGAGGAATTGGAGCCCGGTATCTGGGTATCGGTGGTAATGTTGATTATCGCGAGGATCGGATTTCCATTTATTTGAGAGCGGTATCAACCAATAGCGGCAGGATATTGAAATCGATTTACACAACAAAATCAATTCTTTCCCAGCAAATCAACGGGAGTATATTTAAATATGTAAAGCCGACTTCGCTTTTCGAATTTGAGACAGGTTTTACCTACAACGAACCTACCGATATTGCAGTAAAAGAGGCAATTGAAAAGGCGGTTCAGGATTTAATAATTGAAGGGACTATGGATGGCATCTGGAAACTGAAGGAGCCAAACCGAATCCAGGATACAATATTTTCAAATTATATTGCAGAGAAAGAGGGTGTAATGCAGAGTAACTTCTGGGGTAACCCGGTTAAGGAGTTTCACCGAAACTGGGCACTTGGGTTGGCTGCTGATGCAATGGTGTTTAGGAGCGATTATGGGAATAACAATCTTACCTACGGGCTATCCAATAACGGGAAATATTTCTTCAAGAGCGGACTTTTTCTTTGTTACGATTTTGGTTATGGAGAACTTAAAGCCAGGCAATATTTCAAATCACAATTTCTGAATCTCGGTTTAAATGCCGGTTATATGTTTCTGCCTAAAAGAAGTTTCTCCCCATACTTTATGTTGGGAATTGGTTCAACGTTGAACAACAACACAACTCCATATTTGAAGGGGGCAGTTGGTTTTGAATTATTTCTGGGCGAGAGAAGTTCCTTTTTTGTGGAGGCCAGTTCCAATTATCTTGCAAACGACAGATATGATAATTTTGTGGGAGGTGAGTTCAATGATTATTTCTGGGGAGTTAAAATTGGGGTAAACTTCTATATGAATTTGACTCGCGCTGCAAAAAAATAGTGGGTTATGAAAATCATCTCATTGACAGTAATAATTGTTTTTGTTGCAAATGTATTTGGCTTTGCCCAGCAAGGTATTGCTCATCCCGAAGAGCATTTGATAATTGAGCAGCTCAACCAACGTACACAGATAATGATGAATGAATTGTCTGATGGGATTCCTGAATATTATATCTTTCAGTATGGTGTTGATAATCAGACGATTATTTTGCAGAAAACTCAAACAGCCGAATCTATTGCCGGTATAAACATAACACAATCGGGATATTTAAATTCAATTCATTATTTCGATTCAGGAGTCAATAATTATCTGAATTTGAGTCAGAACGGTCTTCTTAATTCGGCTGAACTAATTACGGACGACAGTTTTTCGCTCTTTAACATTGGCCAGTCGGGTAGTAAAAACCTCATTTTGGGGGTGTTGCAGGGCAATAATATGGCTCTGTACAATATTGAGCAGGACAATCAGTCAAACAGCCTATTGATAATTGACGACAAGTACAATAAAATCAATGGGTTAGAAGTTAAGATGACAGGGAATATGACTATGATAATCCGTAACGGCTTTTAATATTATTAGATAAAAATGATATTGTTATGAAAAAGCACTCATTTAAAATATTACTGCTTATGGTTCTTTTTGTCTTTGTAACATGTAAAGAAGACGATTATGTTCCAGATTTGGAGGGAGTTATAAAAGGTCGTGCGGTACAGGATTGGGATGACGAACCGGTGCTCGATGCCAAAATAACAACCAGTCCGTCAAGCAAAACGGTTTATACCGATGCCGATGGAAATTTTATTATTGAAGAGGTTCCGATTGGCGACTACTCTATTTCAATTGTAAAGGATGGCTTTTCGAGCTGGACGGAAAAAGTGACTGTTTACGAGGATGAAATATCGGTAGTGAAATTTTTTCTTGAAGCTACAACTATTTCTAATCCTGCAGAAGATGCCTTGAAAATAAAAAGCCCTGTCGACGGAGCACTAAAACAACCCTTATCCATTCAATTCGAGTGGTCGTTTCTGAAAGAGAGCTACAAAGGGGAAAAGCTCAGCGTTAGCCTCTATACGATTGATAACGCAACTTTGGCAGAGAAATTGGCTGTAGAGAAAAGTGCAGATACATTGTTTGTGGCTTCGGGATTTAGGTTTAATGGTTCATATTCATGGTATTTAAAACTTTATGCCGAAGATGTGTATATCGGTCAAACCAAAATGTCGAGGTTTGAAACGATGGATATCCCTGAAGATATTTTAGTTTTTACCCGAAAGGTCGATGCCAACTATGAAATTTTTGCGCTCGATACGTTGGGTGAACAAACATATCAGCTTACAAACCATCCGGCAAAAGATTGGTTTCCACGCAAATCGCCAGTCTCGAATGATATTGCCTTTGTGTCGGATCGCGAAAGTAATAACCATATTTATTTGATGAACCCCGATGGGACCAACGTAAGAAAAGTATCAAGACTTCCTGTATCAGGTTACAACAATCCGGGAATTGGATTTGCATGGTCGCCCGATGGGGGTTATATTATTTATCCCAATTACGATAAGTTGATCAAAATCAATAAAGAAGGATATGGCGAGCAGGTGTTGGCAACGGCACCTGTCGGTCGCCATTTTGGTTTTTGCGATTGGTCGAAATACGGAAACAAAATTGTTGTTCAAACAGTAGGGCAGAATATTTACGAATCTGAAATTTATATAATGAATTCAGATGGTACAGATATGAAAATCATTGTCGCTGATTTGCCCGGGCGAACAGAATCGCCGATTGTTTCGATGGACGGGAAACTGGTTTATTTTACGAACGATTCGGGTGGACTAAATGCCTGGGATGGATTGCAACTTGATAACCGTATCTATCAAATCAATGCTGATGGTACAAATTTGGTTGAATTGACTGATGCCAAAGATGCCGGACAAACGATATGGAACCTGAAATTATTGCACACAGGTGCAGGATTGATTTATTCGACAGGGAAAGGCCTATTGACCGATCGGGATATCAGGATAAGGTATTTTAATCAAGGTGCAGGAAATCCGGGAAGTACAAGTTCTATTGGAACAATTAAAAACGGAGATATGCCCGATATGTAAATATATTATTAGTTAAATGTCAGTTTTTTACCTTTAATCCGAAAGAGTTTAGAAATAGCTCCCGGTTCGTTTTTTTCATTTACAGCTACGATTGTAACCAGTTTATTTTTGTAATGGCTTTTTTCATTCCGTGCAATATAATATTGTTGGTTAACGGTTTTGGCCTGAACACGTCGGATGTAGACTCCATTTTCTTTCGACTGAAAGGTCACAATGGCAAATTTTACTTTTTCCGGATCATAAGCTTCTTCGCATTTCCATGAGATAATCCAGCCGCCGCCATTTCGTTGAAGCGCAATATTTTGAGCAACAGGTAACCCGGAATCGGTTTTTGAATAAAAGGCCAAAGAAGAGACCAGAACATCTGTATCGGGTATCAACAACTGGCTCTCAGCGAAATGATTGTTGGTCTGGGCATTTTCAATATCCACTGGTGAACTTTCCCTACGGCTGTTATAAGGAACTGCTTTTTGTTGTAAATAGTTATTTGCCAGCAAATTTTGTTGTTGACTTGACAGTTTTTTTAAGTGGGATATACTATAAAAAGAGAATCCATTGATGCGATTGTTTTGACGAAGCATTTTGATTTGATCACCTATCTCCTGATGGTTTTTCCAATTGGCTTTGGGATCGGTACTTTTGTAAAGTGCCTGCCCAATATAAAGTTCCTTGCCATAACTATTATTGCCCCACCAGTTTGCGAGGGTTTTAAAATCGCCATAACGGTTACCATGCTCCCAATAGAGTTGGGGCATAACATAATCAATCCATCCTTCAGCCAGCCATTTTTTAATATCAGCATACAAATAATCGTACGAACTCATTCCTTTGGCGCCGGCCGAACCAGATGGATCGTCAGCAATATTTCTCCAGACCCCGAATGGGCTGATTCCTAATTTAACCCAAGGTTTTATTTGCTTTATTGTATCGTGCAGACCGGAGATAAATTGGTCAATGTTGTTACGGCGCCAGTCGGCCACTCTTTCAGGATAGAATTCTTTCCCGTATAATGCAAAACTTTTTTTGTCAGGGAATGGCTTATTTTGGACTGGGTATGGGTAAAAATAATCGTCGAGGTGAACCGCATCAATATCATATTTTTTAACGACTTCGGCGATTATTTCCACCAAGTACTGTCTTACTTGCGGGTAACCCGGATCGAGAAACAGTTTTTGGTCGTACGGGCAGGTATATTGCGGGTTTTTGAATGCAAAGCTGGTGGACGAAAGGGAATAGACACCCAGATTACGAACCCTGAACGGATTAAACCATGCATGTAATTCGAGGCCACGTTGATGACATTCTTCAATTATCCAAGCCAACGGATCCCAATATGGTTCAGGTTGTTTGCCTTGCTTTCCGGTTAGAAACCAAGACCAGGGTTCGGTTTCAGAAGCATAAAACGCATCGGCAGCCGGTCGAACCTGTAGTATTACGGCATTAAGATTATACTGCTCAATCAGGTTTAATAAACCAATAAACTCTTTTTTTTGCTGATCAACCGAGAGGTCAGGACTCGATGGCCAATCAATATTATTGATGGTGGCTATCCATACTCCCCGGAATTCCTTTACCGGCGTTTCGGCGGTTGTATCAAACGATATTAAAATGAACCAGAGGGAAAGTATAATGAAGCAATATCTCATGGGCAAGAAAAAGAATTTTGCACAAGGTAATTAAAAACATATTTCTCGTGAATATTTCATTGAGAAATATGTGCATAAAATGAATGGCCGAAAACGTAAGTTAACGGCCATTTTGATTGATATAATGATTTTGATCATGGATAATATTTCACGAATGCTTCCATCGCTTCATATTCGGCCATTCCTAATTCATCGTATAGTTTCGCAGTTGTCCGGTTGCGGTGTTCGGCTCTTTGCCAGAATTCGCGTTCGTCGTCGCCCATAAACATGGCGCCCTCCTTTTGTGATTGATGACGAAGGATTGCTTCGCGTTTGCGGGCCAGCTCAATAGGACTGATTGGAACAGCCATTTCTATCTCATCGGCTTCCCACTCAGCCCAGGCACCTCGGTAAAGCCATACCCAGCAATTTTTCATCCAATCGTTGTTTCTCAACTGTTCGAGTGCAATAAAAATTGCATCCAGGCAGACACGGTGTGTACCATGCGGATCGGAGAGGTCGCCGGCAGCAAAAATCTGATGGGGCTGGACATCTTCCAATAGCTTCATGATAATTTTAACATCTGCCTCACCAACCGGTGATTTGGTTTTAAGGCCTGTTTCGTAAAATGGCAAATCGAGAAAATGTATTTTATCATCACACAAGCCAAAATATCTGAGAGCCGATCGGGCCTCCATTCTGCGTATGATTCCCTTTACTTTACGAACATCCGGAATATCGATTTCGTTCTCTTTTTTATTTTTGATGAAATTCAGAACCTTGTCCTGCTGTTCTTTGGCCATTGAATTTGCTGCGTCGTAATATGAGATGTATTCCTGATGGAAATCAAGAAACCTGCTTACATATTCGTCCGAAACTGCAAAATTTCCAGAAACCTGATAAGCCACATGCACATCGTGTCCTTGTTCAATAAGCCGGAGTAAAGTTCCACCCATCGAAATAACATCGTCGTCGGGGTGAGGGCTGAAAATTACTACTCTTTTTTTGGCAGGATTTGCCCTTTCAGGGCGATATGTATCGTCAACGTCTGGTTTACCGCCCGGCCAGCCGGTAATGGTGTGCTGTAAATCGTTGAATACTTTTATGTTGATTTTGTATGCAGATCCAACGGTTGCAAGCAAATCGCTCAATCCGAAATCGTTGTAGTCTTTACCGGTAAGTTTCAATATTGGCTTCTGGGTTTGTCCGCAGAGCCACAGTACTGCTTTACGAACCAGGCGGTCGTTTGTCCAATCAAGGCTGTCGAGCAACCAGGGCGTTTTAATTCTAATCAGTTGCGAGCAGGCTCCGGCATCTAAAATAATTTTAGCGTTGTCGTGCAACTGGATAAATGAGGCTGGAATTAAGCTATCCGGATCTGCTTCGACTGTTTTTTTTATGACAAGTGCCTTGGATTCACCGAAAGCAGTAAGAATAATTTTCTTCGATTTTAGAATGGTATCAATACCCATTGTAATTGCCCTGCGGGGGACATTTATAAATCCTTGAAAATGACGTGATTCTTCATATCTTGTAACCGGATCGAGTGTAATAATCCGGGTCCTAGTATTTCGGCCGGAACCAGGTTCGTTGAAACCGATATGACCTGTTTTTCCGATTCCGAGCAGCATGAGATCAATTCCACCAACACTTTCAATCTTTTTCTCATACTCACGGCAATAGTCGTGTACTGTTTCGAGTATAATTGTTCCATCCGGAATATGAATGTTCTCTGGAAGAATATCGATGTGGTTGAATAAATTAACCCTCATGTACTGATGGTAACTATGTATTGAATGCGCCGAAAGGGGATAGTACTCATCCAGATTGAAGGTAATTACATTTTTAAAACTTAGCCCCTCTTCTTTGTGCATTCGAACCAGTTCGTGGTAAATGCCCAATTGGGTCGATCCTGTAGGAAGGCCTAAAACACAGTTCTGCTTGATTTTCTGTTTTTCAATTATCAGTGCTGCAATTTCTTTGGCAACCGAAACTGACGCATCGTAACTATCGGGAAAGATGTAAGTGGGCACCTTCTCATACTTGGTTAATACATCACGATGGGTAAGATTGGTTGGAAGAAATTCGACACCATGGTCGAAAATCGGGTTGTTGCTTTGTAATTTATTGCTAATATTCATCTTAGATATAAATTGATGTTATAGAAGTCTCAATAAAAATATTTTACTCGAATATACCGGTTTTAATTGAATTCTCCGGCATTGTATCTGCGTATGATGTGTTCAATCATACCATCCTCTTCCGGATCATACTCACTTTTCAGATTTGCCCCCAACGAAAATGCCATAGCTTGCCAGAAAATTGCATTTCCCCGACCCCGGTATGCTTTGAGCAATTCGTACGGCGACTGCCCTGTTTCGCGATGAATCAGTTTCAGTAATAGTTTTCCTTGCTTGACATCAAGATTTTTCAATGAATCCATGTAAGTATTTTTCACGTAGTCCTGATACCACTTTAAGTAAGCTTTTCGTCTTTTGGGCTCTGTATAAATACTGTCGAGTTCAGTGTTGACGAGTTTTAATTCGCTACCTACAACCAATGCCAACGGGTATGTTTTGAGAACATCGACTGTCAGCTGGTCATATTTTTTTTCCTGACGGGCATTCTTGAACTTATACGGCTGGATAATCTCAATTGTTTTAAGATTTAGATGCAAAATTGAATCTTTTGTAAAGACTGGCGGTGTGAAGAGCAACTCTTCCTGCTGAGCTTTCTCTCTTTTTTGTTGCAGCTCAAGTCTGTTGTTCTGGGCTTGTAACTCGTTGATTGATAGAATTACAATTATTATTATATAAAGATATCGAATCATTTTACTTGAAAAATAATGGGAGCGGTAAAGTTACATCATATAAGTTAGATAAACAGAATTAAATTTTGTCCTTTAGTTTAATTTAAACAGTTTTAAACATAATTTGGTTCATCTTTTTCCTGAGTAAAAACGCTTGCGATATTGCGGTGGCGTAAGTCCTGTACTTTCTTTAAAAGCCTTTGTAAAGTGAAATCGATCGCAAAAGCCAGATATTTTGGCAATTTCATCGATTTTGTTGTTGCTGTGGTGCAATAGTATACTGGCTTTTTGGATTTTTCGTTGTTTGATAAATTGCTGCGGCGGCATCCCAAGTTCGCTTTTGAAAAGCCTTGCAAACGAGTTAACGGCCATTCGGGCATGATGGGCAAGAGTCTCGTTGGTTAGTTCTTTATCCAAATGCTCGTCAATCATTCTTAATGTTCCGATTATCCGTTGGTCAGAGGTCGTAAGGTTCCAGTATCCATCAGGTATTTTGCTGACTGTTAAAATGATGATTTTGAATATAATCAGACTGGTTTGTGCTGAAATTTGTTCAAAATTTTCCTGTAAAATAGTGGTGAGTTTAAGCAACTCTGTTTTCATTTCGTCGTTGACCGCAAACGAAAAGATTTGTGGTGAAATGAAATCGAATGGAAATCCCAGATTGAAGTGAATAAAAAGATGAAAGGTGATATCGTGAGGCAAGAAATTGTTTTCGGGTGTGTTGCTATCAATTCGGCCACCCTCGAGACAATAACCTGAGTCGGGTATTGGGTTGTCTTTCAAATAGCTCGAAAAGGGAGTATAAGGTGGAATTAACACAATTGTCTCGGGAGTGAGTTCTGTTGTTTTGCCTTCGTAGCGAATATAGCTACCTCTGTTTTTATTCCAGTAGATTCGCCAGTAGGGAAACGACATGTTGCGGCTTTCCCAGTTGCTGAGCCACCAGTATCGGCAACATAGTAGATTAATATTCAGTCCGGTAAAGTGTTGTTTGATATTTGATGGATCTCCCTCTTCCGGTACTTTGATAAACTTCATAGTGAGATTGTTGTCTAAATTTACAGTGAAGCCCATATTCTGGCCAGCGAAAATCCGGGTGCCTTAATCTCTAAATCGAGAAAATAACCAAAAGGCGTTTGAGTGGTTTCATACCCACTGTTTTGTAGCCTTAATTCAGCAGCATTTAAAAGCGATTGGGTAAATCCAATCGATGCCTTTGAATCAGATAGATGTGAAAACGAATGCAGAACGATTTTTTGACAATTATTTTTTCGTAAGGTCCATTTTAAATGATTGGTTAGCTTTTTCTCCCGACCAGGCAGTTCTTTTTCTTCATCATCAGCCTCAATTTGAATAAATGCTACAATACAATTGCTAAAACTGCTCCCATCCTTAACCTCAGCTGTTTCAACAATTGTTTTTTCTCCGGGCTTAAATGCAAAATATTCGGTATACATAACCAGCACTTTCATAATCGGGCTGACTTTTTGTTGATTATATTGGCCCCAATAAGATATCGTTTCATAAAATTGTAACAAATATTGACAAATATGGTATTTTTAAATCAAAATGAGATTGGAAATGATACGAACCTTTTTAGTTTCTCTGTCCCTGTTAACCATTTCAGTATTTTCGGGGAAAGGCCAGATTTCATATGGTGGTCAACCAGAGTCGTTTACGATTCGCAATAAGGCTTCCGTAAATATACCGTTAGTTATCATGGAAGCTGTTGATAACCGGCAGCTAATTTTAAATGAGGCTTCAATTGTAAGTTCTAAATCGAATATTTTTGCCATAACATTCGATACTGATATCACGCTTGAAAAGGATGGGATATGGGAGGAAACCGAAAATTATAAGATATGGCGTGTAGCCATCAAATCAAATAAAGCCTACTCATTGAATATTATTTTCGATGAGTTTATCCTTCCAACCGGAGCATCTGTTTTTGTTTATACTCCCGACCAAAAGATTGTACGAGGAGCATTTAATGCCAACAATGAGCAAACTTCAGGCAAGTTGCCAATTTATCCACTGCCTGGAGATGAAATTATTGTAGAGTACAACGAACCATTGCATGTGGCTTATCCAGGCAAACTAAGAATATCGCAAGTTAACCACGATTATAAGAATGCTTTTGGCGAAAGACCTTTAGGGGAGGCCGGAAGTTGCAATATTGATGTATTTTGTGCCGAAGCTCAGCCATATGTCAGTGAAAAACAGTCTGTTGTACAGTTGATTATATCCGGTCGTGAGCTGTGCACCGGTACATTGGTGAATAATATACGCAAAGATCGTACGCCCTATTTGTTGACAGCAGGTCATTGCATCGAAAATGAAACAGATGCCCAGAGTTCAGTCTTCTGTTTTAACTACGAAAGTCCGTTTTGCGGCGATGGTAGCAGTGTCAACGGTTATGCCGATCAAACCATGACAGGGGCAATTTTACGTGCCCGAACTGATTTTCTTGATTTTGCTTTGGTTGAACTGGAAAATATTCCTCCTCCTGAATTTCGGCCATATTATTCAGGATGGGACATTTCAACATCTGTTCCGGCTTCTACTTTTTCAATCCACCATCCCAAAGGCGATGTAAAGAAAGTTGCAATTGATTTGGATCAGCCCTCTGTTGGAACATATAGTAAGACAACTTACCTTAATGATGGTTTTTGGCATATTAAAAGATGGGATGCAGGAACAACCGAGAGCGGTTCATCCGGTGGGCCTCTTTTTAATAGCAATAAGCTGATAGTTGGAACATTAACAGGTGGTTCAGCCAATTGCGCCAGTTCGGTTGACGATTATTTCTCGATGTTAAACAAACAATGGGATTATTATCCCTCAGCCAATCAGCAATTAAAAGTTTGGTTAAATCCTGATAAAGCCGATGTTGTATCGCTTGAGTCGATAAACCCTTATGAATTGCCTGATTTGTGTGCTTCGTTTTCGAACCAAGTAAACGGCGAAAACTATCTAACCCGGAAAACTAAGGATTTAAAGGGGGTGATATCCGGAAATAATGTTCTGGGAACTACCGAGATTGCTGAGAAATTTACGCAAACCGAAGCGACAACTATCAGTACGATTTCTCTGGGAGTGGCCAGGATATATCGGCGTTCGACATCTACCGAAAGGTTAGTAACTATCAATATAAAAGAAGAAAACGCCGGTAGCGGATTGCCCGGGGAAGCACTGTTTACCAGAACATTACCATTAAGCACATTGGAGGCAGGGAAGATGAATCTTATTTCACTTGATTCTCCAATTATGGTAAACGGCAATTATTTTGTTACAGTCGGCTTTGATTTTAAGCTTTCAACTGATTCACTGGTACTTTATCATGCCGCTGAGAGAGCAGAATTATCGAAAAACAGGGCGTATGTAAAGATTGGAAGTGACTGGCAACCCTTTTACTGGGTTCCTCAAATTGCAATAAGCACCTCTTTGCTGATCTCGGTGAATGGCTGTAACAGCGAACTTGCTGATCCTGAAAAACCGGCACCGATTCCAGGTGAAAATAGGTTCGCGTTACGGTATCCGTTAGGCACGGGCTTGAATTATATTTCACTGATAAATAACGGGGATGAAGAGTTCGGTACAATTACCATTTACGATAGAAACGGAAAAATTATATCGATAACCGAACATATGCTTACTAATACTCCACTTGATATATCGTTAAATGGATTGTCTGGACAGGGAATATATTATATGCGGGTCAGTACCACAACAGATACACAAACGTTAAAATTAATTGGATTAAATGCTTATTAGAATTGATTCAAAAATTGAATTTACTCCTTTATATGAAAAAACTGCTGAGGGAACTAAAATTTTCCTTAACTTGTAAATAGAATTTAAAAGATTTGTTTCACAAATAGTAACTGCCAAAATCACACTGAAACAATTGCTGGTTTTTAATTAGCGTTTACTATTTTGTTTACTTTTGTTTAGTATTATGCTTAATTAATAATATCGGGATAATGTTGGATAAGTCCAGAAAAATAAGGCTTTTAATTGCAGAAGATATTGATGATAATTTTCTGTTGATCAGTGCTTTGTTGAAAAATGACAATTTTGAGTTGATCAGGGCAAAAGATGGGGCTCAAGTTGTTGAAATAGCTCGCCAAAAAGATTGCGACATCATTTTTATGGACTTGAAAATGCCGGTTTACAGTGGTATCGAGGCAACTAAAATGATTCGTATGTTTGATAAAAACGTCCCTATTATTGCTGTAACAGCTTTTGATTATGGTCAAATCAGGGACGAAGCCCTGGAAATAGGCTGTAATGATTTCTTATATAAACCATACAATATTAATGTTTTAAGAGCTGTAATCAATAAATTTTCATAAAAGGGCTTTGATGAAATAATAGAGCATTATTCCTGATGCAATTAGCTTTAAAACAATTCCGCCCATAAAACCGATAAACGAACCGAACCCGGCTTTAATCGCCATTTCCTTGTTCCCACCCAACCATTCGCCGAGAACAGCTCCAATAAACGTACCTGCAATGATTCCCAAGGGCGGCCAAAGAAAACCGGTAATCATTCCAATCAAGCTGCCCCAAATTCCATATTTGCTGCCTCCAAATTTTTTAGTTCCCCATATCGGTATAAAGTAATCGGCTGCCGAAACGGCAATGGTGACAAGTGCCCATGCAATCAAAAATTGATTGCTGAAGTCAATCCTGGTTGTAAAGTGGAGAATAAGTAATCCAATATAGGAGATTGGCGGACCCGGTAATATCGGTAAAATACAACCAGCTATACCAATGAGCATAAATACTGTACCTAAAATTATTAAAAGTATGTCCATCGTTTGTTTGAGATATTAATATTTGATTATCAGCTCTATAAAAACTTATAAGAAGCAGAAAGGAAAAGGGTTTAAAAAATATTACTGAAAAATAAGAAAAAGTTCGATAATAGTGAACCTTTTTTGGACTGGTGCGTAATATAGGTACAATCATTTCATAAGTGTTAGGTTTTTAGTTTGGTTAGGTTTTAGTTTTAGTTGTTTTTACAGAAAGATGTTGTATTTGGGTATTGAACCCCGGATTCTCCCTGAATCCTGGGTTTTTTTATTTAATTCGCAGAAATTATCGAATCCCGGTGGAAAAAGAGCTATTCATCAGTCAACTGAAGTTGCACATCATTGTAGTAATTTACGGCTTTACGGCTATACTTGGCAAATTGATTCAGTTACCGGCTTACGAACTGGTTTGGTTCAGGATGCTAATCGCCGTAATTTTCTTCTTTATCTATCTAAGAATAAAGAATATAGACTTGTCGATCAGCAAAGGTGATTTTCTTCGGATTTCAATGGTGGGCGTGGTGGTTGCAGCACACTGGATTGCCTTCTTTGGCGCAATTAAACTCTCGAATGTTTCGGTTACGTTGGGATGTTTTGCCACAACAACGTTGTTTACAAGTTTTCTTGAGCCTTTTTTCTTTCGGAAGAAGGTCAATTGGCTGGAAGTATTGACCGGCATCATCATCATTGCCGGGCTTTATCTCATTTTTACTTTCGAGATGCACTATGTTTCGGGCATTCTGGTAGCGCTTTTATCGGCTTTTCTTGCGGCACTGTTTACGGTATTGAATAAGAAACTTATTGCGAAACATCCGGCTTCGGTAATCAGTTTTTATGAGTTACTGGGAGGCTGGTTTGTCCTGACTCTTTTTTTCCTGATTCCGGAGGTTACAGATAAAGCCAGTTTTGCATTGCCAACGGCTTCGGATTTAGCTTATCTGTTTTTACTTGGTACCGTGTGTACGGCTTATGCCTTTGTTATTCAGATTGATGTGATGAAACATCTTTCTGCTTACATGGTTACATTAACCATAAACCTCGAACCGGTTTACGGGATAATTATGGCTTTCCTGTTTTTTGGAGAATCGGAAAAGATGACAGCAGGTTTTTATATTGGTACCTTAATCATTTTGTTGACTGTTCTCAGTTTCCCAATGATGAACAAATATTACAGTAAGCTTCAGCGGGTGAGGGCTAATCGAATTGATTGATAATTCCCTGATCCAACAGTTCTGGTTCAATTTCCAATTCATTTTCAAGGAATTCGTCCATTTCTTCTTCTGATGGAAATTCGGCGACTAAACCATTATAAACAATTGTCCAACTTTCCTGCGATCGAAGAATTTTTAACCCTGGGAGTTCTTCGCTAAAATCTTTAACCGGGAAACCAGGCTCCATTCCTTCGCCTTCTTCAATAACCTGAAGATATTTGGCGTAATAGCCGGATGCTTCAAATAGTTCGTCCTGAAGTGCTTCGTCGTCTGACCGATCGTAGAAATCAGAAACCTCAATTCTGTAAACTTCCATTACTCCTTCCGGGTTGACATACAGTGTGTCAGCAAACGGGCGCTCAGGAATTGTTGTAATTTCTTCGAAAGCAATTTCGGTAACTTTAGCCAGAAACCGTGGTTTGTGATTATGCAGGATAAAGTCGCTACTCTCTTGATTCGATGCTGTAAGATCGTTGCAGATTAGAAACTTACTTTTTTTTGTCAGTGTCATATTTATTCAGATTGAACGATTGAATTCGTTTGGCAAGTTAGAGAATTAAATCGGGATTATGGGTCAAATTACTATTTTTGGGTATGGCAAACGACCTCTATATTTTTCATCCAACCTGCGAACTGGCAGTAGCCAATGGTTCACCTTACTACATGGCTCCTGCAAAACTTCGTGAATTTGAAGCCAATTTAGCTTCTTTGATGGCATTTCTGGCCGATTGTAATGATTTTGTGGTTGTAAGAGATGCTGTTTCAACTGAATTTATTCAATATCTGAATGTTGCCGGATTTTCACCGCCCCTTTTTATCAAAGATAACCTATTGGGTAATATAGATTATACAAATAATTTCCCCGGAGGTATCCATCGGATTTTACCTTGGGGGTGGAGTCCTGTGATGCACCATCTTTTTTCCGGATTAATTAAAATTGCAAACCCGCTTATTGCATCAAAATATTCAGAATGGAAAAACATTCATAAAGAGTTGTTCGGCCGTCATTCATCGTTACAAATTCTTCGCCAGATTGTATCGGATGATAGTGAAGGATGGATGGTTCAATCATCGGAATTGGCCTTAATCGTTAAACGATTAGATGATATTGTGTTGATGCAAGAACCAGGCGGACAGCTTGTGGTTAAGTCGCCCTGGAGTTCTTCCGGTCGCGGCTTGCAAGTTCTTCGCGAAAACGAGCTAAATATGACCAATATTCAGGTGATTTCAGGTGTCTTGAGGGAGCAGGGTTTTGTTCTGGTCGAGCCTTGGCACAATAAATTGGCTGATATTTCTTTTCAGTTTTTTTCGAATGAGAAAAACGAGATTGAGTTTTTGGGCATAACCAGTTTTACTACCGATAAAGCCGGGCGTTTTACTTCGCAAAATCTTCACGAACTTTCGTTCGATTTGTCGAATGAAGTGAAAGTTTTTTTTAATCGGCACAAGGAGTCAATTGTTGGAAAGATAAGGTCAAAATTATCTGAAAGTAGTTATGCTACTGAGTATTATGGGTGGTTGGGAGTCGATACGTTAATTTACAGAAATGTAAACGGTGAATTGGTCTGGCATCCTTGCATCGAGATAAATTGTCGCTTTACAATGGGAGCAATCGCTTTGCGATTGCGAAGACATCTGGCTGAAGGTTCGCAGGCTAAATTTTTCATTTACAGGGGTGAGAATGGATTGTTCGATGATTTTGTGAAAATGATGATTGAAAAATCACCGTTAAAATTATCAGGGAATCTGATTCACGAAGGCTTTCTGGCACTGACTCCATTTCAATCCGGGAATCTGTTTGGTGCGTACCTTGTTGCCGAAAGAACTTGAATTTAATCTTCCAATTCTTTTAACAATTGCTGAAAGAGGGGATTATTAAAAGGTTTGTAGGTTTCTTCCATAGGACGGTCGTTAATTTCAGTTATAATCTGACCTATTTTGGGATCATTCTCTGATAGTCCGGTTAACCGGGCAATTTTTTTAATTATAACCTCATCTGATTCGCCATTCTCCCTTAATTGGTTGATTGTGTTAAGAATAGTTGCTGCTATGCTACCGCCGGTTTTTTGTCCCAGAATTTGTTCCATGTTCTCAAGCAATTTGCTGACCAGTATTTCCTGAGAACTGATTTTATCGATGTGGCTCATTTTTTATTCGTTTTCTCTTTTAATTCTTTTGAAAGTCTCCTTTCTGGTTAGCAACATCGGAATAGAAACTCCGGCAGCTAATGCCATCAAAATAAAAATTGCTTTCAGTCCATTGTTAGTGGTCTCGGCAAGTATGTTCAGGTAGTTGTTTCCGCTAATATCTTCGCCCAATAGCTTCATAAAACCAAGCATCATCCGGTAGGCAAAAGCACCGGGAACCATTGGTATAACAGAAGGGATCGAGAAAATAAGGGGTGGAGATTTTTGGTGATGTGCAGCGTAAACGCTGATAAATCCTATCAGAGAGGCACTTGCCAATGAAGCCACTGTTATGCCAATTTCAAGATTCATTAAAGTGAATTTGCAGAAACCGCCTATTGCTCCCATCATCCATATTATGGCTAATGTTCGTTGCGGTACATTGAATAAAATGGCGAAGCCCAGTGCGGCGAAACCCGACCACAATCCCTTCTCTAACAATGTAATTAATTCCATATCAGATGTTGTATATTATCATTGCACCCATCAGGCCCAGTGCAATTGCAAAGGCGATAATCATTCCGTGCACGCCTCGGGTAATTCCATTCAAGAGGTTTCCATCAATTAAATCAGTAAATGAGTTAATTAACGGAACACCCGGTACCAAAAATAAAACCGATGTCGCAAAAGCTGTTTCCGGTGCTTTACCCAAGCCTAATACCACGCCCATTCCCGAAACAAGTGAGGCGGCAAAGGCGGCAAATCCGACACAGAGATAAGGGTTAAATCCTTTTTTTACAGTTTCTTGTCTGATAAACAGTCCAAAGAAAGTTGCAATAAATGCGACTAAAAGCTCAACACCTTCGCCACCAAAAAGCCTGCAAAACGAGGTTCCGGCCAGCGAAACTAATAGTAGTACAATCAAACGGGGGTAGTGGGGAAGGGCTACCAATCTTTCCAAGTCTTTGTTAATTTGGTCAACTGTCCAGTTTTCTTCCACAACTCGCCAACTCATACGGCTTATGCCTGAAACCAACAAAAAATTGACTCCATGAGGCGATGTCCGCTTTAAGCTGGCTACAAAATCGCTGCTCTCTTCATCACTAACCCTGAGCATTAATGTTCGATTCGTGATCAGTAGTTCAACATTATAACCTATGGCTGCCGCGATGCGGTTTACGGTGGTTCTGATACGACCGGTACTGGCCCCGGAACTCATCAGCAATGTCCCAACTTTCAGAAGCATCGATTCAACCTTTTTTATTTCTTCCAGATTATCCTTCATGGTCGGTATTTTTGACAAAATTAGGCCTAAAAGAGTTTATCTTAGTCCTCTATTCAGAAATTTAATGATTTATAAACAATCAGATATCCGTTCGGTTCAGCAGCCGTTATTCGGGGATATTGATTTTTTCGCCTAAAAAATGAGGTTCTTTTCCTGCCAGTAAATCCCATGCCAGTAACATTCTTGCTCCTATTTCACGAATGGTAACTTTAAGGGTCGGAATCCCTGCCACATCGCCGGCATTATAAGCAATCACGTCGATTCCCTTTTTCCTTCCCAGATAAACTGCCCGGTGATTGTGAAATGGCTGTGATACTACAGTAAAACTTTTCTGTCCGAATACTTTATAGCACCGAATAACAGAATCGAGTGTCCTGAAACCAGCGAAATCAAGAATAATTTTTTCTTTTGGAATGCCTGCTGCTGCCAAATCGTTATACATAGTCCGGGGTTCATTGTAGGTTGCATGACGATTGTCGCCGCTTACAATGATGTAGTCAACTTTCTTTCGGTTATACAACAAAACAGCTGCATTTATTCGGTTGAGATAGAATGAGTTGATTTTCCCTTTCGAAATGTACTTGTTTGTTCCCAGCACCAGTGCGCAGTGGTTGTGCGGTATATCTTTCACCGAATTGTAAGAATAGGGCTTCGACTGGTTGGTAACTTCGAGATTGAACCAAACGACAAAGATGAGAAAGACCAAACCCGTTAAGGCCACAATCATAATTATCCGGTTCAGCTTTGTTTTCATCTTGATTAAAATTTCAATGTGAAAACGGTCTCTTTATCGGGCTCAGAACGGGCAGTAAGGGTACCTCCATGCAGTCTGAGAATTTGTCGCGAAAGGCTTAGGCCAATTCCCGAACCTTTGGGTTTGGTCGTGAAGAACGGAACAAAAATCTTATCGAGAACTTCTGGGAGGATTCCTTGTCCATTATCCGAAATCTGAATGTTTACTCTGCCGGTTTGGTCGGCAAAAGCTTTGATGGCGATGTGCGGATTTGCTGTATTATCAAGGGCCTGCATCGAATTCTTGATAAGATTAATCATTACTTGTTCAATTAATTGCTCATCAGCCGAGACTTCAAGGTTTTCTGGAACAACTTCGCACGAACAGACAATTTGTTGTCTGGCGAGTTCCTCTTTCATCAAACCTTTTAGGTTTTCAATCAATTTCTTAACCGGGAAAATTGAATAATTTGGATTTGGAATTCGGGTCAGATTCCGATACGATTCTACAAAATGGAGCAGTCCGGTACTGCGTTTGTGGATGGTATCGATGGCCATTTCGATTTCACCTATCAATTCGGCCTCTCCATCATCTTTAAAACTATCGTGGTAAGTCGCCCTGACATCTTTTATCAGATAATCGAGTGTTTGGGTAAGCGATGCAATGGGAGTAATTGAGTTCATTATCTCGTGCGTCAGCACCCTGATCAGTTTTTGCCAACTTTCCATCTCGTTCTCTTCGAGTTCTGTTCTGATATCTTTGATAGTAGCCATCCTGATATTTCGGTTGGCAACTTTAAACTCGGTGGCATAAATGGCCAGTTGCAGAACCTGATCCTGATGTTTTATCTTGACCATTACATTGTCGCCATTCGATATCGAAAAGAGAATTTTTGTCAGCTCAGGCGAAATATCTTCCAATTCTCTCAGGTTTTTTAAGGCATTGATATTGAATAATTTTTTTGTTGCATTATTAATTAGCTCAACATCACCGTTTTCCTGATAGCTGATTAGTCCAATTCCGATATGTTCGACAACTGTTTCGAGATAGAAATAGTTTTGTTCACGCTCTTCACGCACTTTTCTAAAGTCATTCATTACCGCATTAAAAGCTTCTGTAAGCCGGTCGAACGAGTGCCCCAACCCTTTAATTTCGAATGTTCGCGAAAAATCGGAGTAGCGTAACGATTCGAGAAAGTTGGTTAGTAAGGTGTTGGTTGTCTCTACGTAATTGATTAATGAAAGCACTTGATAACAGGCCACAGCTACGGTAAGTAAAATGGTAAAATAGTAGTTGGTCGAAAAAACCAGCCACATGATTAGAAAAATGTTTCCAACCAAAAGCAGTACCCTGACGGCGATTCCTATCCTGAATTTGCTAGAGCCCATATTTTTCCATTCGCCGGTAAAGAGAGGTTCGGGTAAGTCCCAGTTCGGATGCAGCTTTCGAAATATTTCCTTGATGCATCTTCATTACTTTCAATATAATAGTCTTCTCGACTTGCTCCAAATCGTAATTTTCCAATTCCAGATCATCTGCTGCTTTGTTCGACGAACGGATTTGCAAGTCGTTCGGCGTAATCCACTCAGTTTCGGTCATAATCACCGCACGTTCAATAACATGTTGCAATTCTCTTACGTTTCCGGGCCAAAGGCCTTCTTCCATTCTTTTCAGTGCCTCTTTCGAAAAGCCCCGAAGTGGTTTATTGTATTTCTTGGTATAAATATTGAAAAAGTGATTGCCCAATAACGGAATATCGCCATATCGTTCTCTGAGCGGGGGCAAGTCAATCTCAACCGTATTAATCCTGTAAAGCAGGTCCTGGCGGAACCTTCCTTCTTCAATCATTTGATGAAGGGGCATATTGGTGGCACAAACCAGTCTGATATCGATGGGCGTTGGTTTGTTTGAGCCAACGCGTGTTACTTCGCGACGTTCAAGAACGGTGAGAATCTTGGCTTGCAAAGGCATCGGTAAATTACCAATCTCGTCCAGAAACAGTGTCCCTCCTGAAGCAATTTCAAAACGGCCGGGCCGATCAACCTTTGCATCGGTAAACGATCCTTTGACATGGCCAAAGAGTTCGCTCTCAAACAAGGTTTCGCTAATTGCGGTTAAATCTACACTAATGAATGCTTCGTCGGCACGATGTGAGTTGTTGTGCAAAGCTCTGGCAACAAGTTCTTTGCCGGTGCCGTTCTCCCCAAGAATTAACACGCTGGCATCAGTCGATGCCACTTTCGAAATTGAATTGTAAACTCGTTGCATCTCGTCAGAATTTCCAATGAAATCTCTGAACGATTTGTTCATTACCTGATTTATGGCTTTTTGCTTGCTTTTGAGTTGCTGAATCTCAATTTTCGATTCGCGAAGCGTGAGTGCTGTATTAATGGTGGCAATAAGTTTCTCGTTTTGCCAAGGCTTCAGAATAAAATCGGTTGCACCTTCTTTGATGGCTCTAACACTTTTTTCGACATCACCATAGGCTGTAATAAACAGGACCACTGCATTTGCGTCAATCTCCAATATTTTTTTTAGCCATTCGAACCCTTCCTGACCACTGATGGCATCCTTGGTGAAATTCATATCCAGCAAAATAACATCGAACAGCTCGTTTTTCATCAGTTCGGGAATATCCGATGCATTATTGGTGGTTACTATTTTCTCGACATGCGAACGCAAAAGCAGGCGTAACGAGAAGAGGATATCTTCATTATCGTCAACCGCGAGTATTTTTCCTTTTTTTGTCATATTGGTTTTCGTAGCTTTAAACAAACACCAGGCCAATTTATTGTTTCATAAACGACTAATCGCCAAACATCTGTTTAAAGAATTAAATATCAGTCTTTTTTAACAATATGCAATATAGTAAAAAGTTGAGAATTACAATTCATTGTTTCCAAAAACTGTACGCTTTCGTTCATGCGATGTTCGATTACGTACAGTCTTACGATGTGCTCTTATCAACAAAAGCCAGAATATGAAAGAGTTAATTAATTGGCATAATATGTGATATTGTTAGTGATTAACAGCAAAATATTTTGAATATTTACTGTCGGCCATTCAGGGTTTTCATCCTCGAAAATTATTAAACGGAAAACGGACTATGCTTAAATTGGTTGATATATCGAAAGTGTTTCGAAACAAAAATGTAGAGACAAGGGCGTTGAGTAATATTAACATTACCATCAATCAAGGCGAGTTTGTCAGTATTATGGGGCCATCGGGTTGCGGAAAATCTACCTTGCTGAACATCATTGGATTGATAGAAACTGCTTCTTCGGGTAGCTATTATGTTGACAATAAGTTGGTTTCTTCGCTTAGCGAATGGGAACGGACTGATTTGCGCAAAAACAATTTTGCCTTTGTTTTTCAGAATTTCAACCTGATTGATGAGCTGACTGCCCGAGAGAATATTGAACTACCGTTGATTTATCAAAAAATTCCATCCTCCGAACGGGCCAAAAGGGTAAACGATATTCTGGAAGATTTTAACCTGAAACATCGCGCCGATTACTTCCCCAAGGAGCTTTCGGGCGGGCAACAACAACGGGTTGCCGTAGCAAGGGCTGTTATTTCAGGCTCAAAAATTATACTGGCAGACGAACCTACCGGTAATCTCGATTCTACTCATGGCGAAGAGATAATACAGTTGCTCACAAAACTTAACGAGCAGGGAACAACGGTAATCATGGTTACACACTCGATGATGCATGCCCAGCGCTCGCAACGAATTATCCATCTTTTTGATGGACATGTTGTTACTGAAAATTATGTGAAATCAGTTGTCCAGTTATAGCGATGATAAGCAATTACCTGAAATTGGCTATACGCAACTTGTTGCGAATCAAAGAGTACTTTGTTATCAATGTATTCGGGTTGGCAATTGGTATGGCGTGTACAATTTTGGTGATGCTGAATATCCGGGATGAGTTGCGCTACGATAATTTTCATCCGAATCACGACCGCCTTTTTCGTATTTACATTCATTCGAATTTAGATGGGCTCGAATCGAAAGCTGCGGTAACTTCGCAACGCTTTGCTTTTGGTTTTAAAGAAAAGGTCCCCGACATTGAGCAGGCGTGCAGGTTGTTCAAGCTCGATCGGGATGTAACTTTTACCCAACCCCTCGAACAGGTATTGTCCGGAAAATCATTAATGTTTGTCGATTCAACTTTCTTCGATCTTTTTGGGTTTAAATTGCTTGAAGGCGATCCTGCAACTTGTTTGAATGCCCCCAAATCGATAGTCCTTTCCAAAACACTTGCTTCTCAGCTGTTTCCCGAAGGTGCTTTAGGTCAAATTGTAACAGTCGAAAATAAAAAAGATTGGACAGTAACCGGCATTGTTGAAGATTGTCCGTTGAATACCCATCTCAGTTATCAGGCCCTTGTTTCGATGCGTTCGATTGAAATGCCTGATACTGCCTGGACTTCCAATTTTCTCTATACCTATTTGCGACTGAAGAAGGGAAGTGACGTAAACCCATCAAGCGATTCTGAACTGAAACTGTCGCCAGTTGAACGCCGAATCATGGATGTTTTTTTAGGTGAGGCTAAGGATGAAATATTGAGTGGTTTGGGAACAACGATAGAGGATATTCAGCAAGAGAACAATTTTTTTGTATTAAGACTACAGGAGATCAATGACATCCATCTCTTTTCAACATTGAAATACGAGATGTCGCAAAATGTGAATATTCGCACCATCCTGATTCTTGCCGGTATCTCAATCCTGATTTTGCTGATTGCCTGTATCAATTATGCCAATTTATCAACAGCAAGGCTTGCCGGCAGGGTAAGAGAAATTGGGATAAGGAAAACGTTGGGATCGCACACCGGCGAAATCGCGTGGCAGTTTCTTGCAGAGTCGGTCATTATCAGTTTTATATCGCTCTTTTTTGCGCTCGTATTGGTCGAACTGGCCTATCCGCATATCCAAAAAGTCTATTCCGTTTCGTCGATAAGCTTGCAATCGGCATTGTGGGGAATGTCACCATTGATTTTCATATTTACATTGATCGTCGGGATCTTGGCCGGAATCTATCCAGCTTTTTATATTACCCGCTTTTCCCCATCCGAAATTCTGCGTCGCCAAAAGCAATTTGGTGGTGGGAATAAGGGAATAAGGGGTTTGCTTGTTATTCTTCAGTTTGTTTTTTCTATTGTTATTATTTACTCTACAACAACAATTTATCGTCAGTTGCGTTTCATTCAGTCGAAAGGTGTCGGTTTCAAGAGTGATAATATTTTTGTTTTGGAAAACTCCTTTACATTGGGTGAAAAACAGGCAGACTTTACTCGCGAAATGCTTGCTTTGTCGGGGGTCGAAGAGGTGAGCTGCAGTAATTCGGTACCCGGTAAAATGTTCAACATGCAAAGCTTTCAATCGGGAAAGACACTTAAGAACCTATTTATTGCCGTGATGGTAGCTGATTCTTCGTTCTTCGATACCTACGGGATGACGCTTCTCGAAGGAACATCGAAATGCAATAATTTAGCGAACGACAGCGGATATTACGAAGTTGTAATCAACGAAGCATTGAAAGCCACGCTTGGATTGGAGAAAGCAGAAGGGGCCATAATTACCCGAACCGATTTCGGGAACCAAATGGATACTTTTGTTGTCAGGGGTGTTGTGAAGGATTTTAACTACGAGTCGCTTCACACAAAAATTCAGCCACTGATAATTATTCCGCAGCAACAACAACCGAACAAGTTTTTTTCGATAAAAACTTCGCTTCATAACCAGAGGACTATCAGCGAGATCAAAAGTGTCTGGAATAAATATCTTCCCGAAAAGACATTTTCAGGGTTCTGGGTGAACGAAGAATTTGGCCTCTTCTACGGCGAGGAGCGGATTACCGGTCAAATAGCCATGTTCTATTCGTTCTTTGCCATCTTTATTGCCTGCATGGGACTTTACTCTTTGCTTGCATTGACGACGGTTTACCGGACGAAAGAAATTGGAATCAGAAAAGTGCTTGGTGCAGGTCCTAAAGAATTGATATTGATGCTTACCAAAGAGATTATGCGTTTGATAATCATCGCAGGGTTAATTGCCCTTCCGATATCGTATCTGATCTCCGATTATTGGCTAAGCCGTTTTGCCTATCACATTAATTTCAATTTGTTGAACTACCTCCTGGTTTTTCTGGCCGTATTCTTTGTGGCTATTTTTACCATTTACCGTCAACTCTGGCGAACCATTAATGCCGATCCATCCGAGTCGCTTCGTTGCGAGTAGTATTTACCCCCGTTCTACGTTTTACATCCGGTTCAGACAGTGTGTACTTGTTTGTTCAATGCTATATTGTTTGAAATCAGTATATCATCATCCATCAATTCCTCATCCAACGTGTAAACCCTATCGAATAATACTTTTCATCACTGTAACTTCTGCTTTTTTTGCTTTAGTTGTATCAGCTCTGCATTGGAAAGGCACCATTTGCGGCATGACGGGGTGTTGAAGGGGAGTTGGTATGGCTTTGGTTCGTGCGAAATATGAGTATCGTGCAAAGAGGGTTTATCGGATAAAGCATATCATCTTTTCTGAAGATACAGGCATTGGTTCAACTTAAGCCAAAGGTTTAATATTGAATTTTATACCATGTCTGTATTTCGGTAGTCAGCCAAAATGCAGTCAAATGTACGTTTCCGGACATACAACTGTCTGTTTTCGTTCATAAATCGTACAGATTCTATTCTAAATAATATCATAATATTCTTATATACAGTGCGGTATATTTTTTGGCACGATTGCTGTAACATTGATTAATGTCGTTTCGTTAAACATTAAACATTAGATAAAATAAAAACAAAATGAAAACAATTAGCAACAAGATGAAAAGTTTGGCAATTGCTTCCATGTTTGCAGTTTCAATAATCAGCAACAACAGCCTTTTTGCCAATGAGAGCGGAAATGGTTCAGTTAATATTTCAGCTTCAATGAATGGATGTCCGTCGTGCTCAACTGAGGCCATTGTTCAGGAAAATTCGATTACTGTCGAAAACTGGATGGGCAGTAACGACTACTGGGGAACTTTTGACGCAGTGGAAGTGAAAGATACCGACGGCTATGTTACTGTTGAAAACTGGATGGTCAGCAACGATTTATGGGGGACTTTCGACGCTCTCGAAGTGATAGAAAGCGAAAACAGCAACTATGTAGAACAATGGATGTCGGACAATGTACTTTGGGGTACTGAATCGACTGAAATGGTTGAGGCTGACAATGAATCGAAAATTGAACAGTGGATGTCGTGCAATAACTATTGGTTCGAAGGTTTTGACATCGATGCCAACCAACTCGAACCCGAGAAGCCAACCAAGGTCGAAAGTTGGATGGTAGACAATAATCTCTGGAATTAATCGAATAGTCTGGTTTTATAAATATTGGTTTTGAACAGAAGCCGTCTGGATTTTTCCGACGGCTTTTTTGATGCTTCGCCGACTGGAATAAAAACAATTGGTTTATCTTTAGAACGCTGAAGATATCAGCGAAATTGTAAGAATGATAATTAAAACCTTGATGTATGAAGCGCGTTGAAGTCCCTTATTTAGCCAATATTCCATACGACCAGAGAGAAGATGTACAAAGATTACTTATCGGGAAAGGAGCGAAACTCGATATTTCGACATTGAACTGGGCTGATTTTTCACATTTCCCCCCTGTTACGCTTTTTTTGGGTTATTGCGGCGAAAAACTTTGGCTGCATTACATGGTGAAAGGTGATTTTGTAAAAGCAGAATTTCAACACGATCACGATCCGGTATGGCAAGATTCGTGTGTCGAGTTTTTTGTTGCGGTCGATAGCGGGTATATGAATTTTGAGTTCAACGCTTTGGGTAATTGTTTGGCTGCTTTTGGCGAAGGCCGTGGCAATCGGGAACGTCTTTCGGTTGATGATATGAACCAGATTGTTCGCTGGGCCCCTTTTACTGCTGAAAATGTACCAAATCATTCGCTTGCCGATTGGCAATTGACGGTGGCAATCCCGTTGACATTGATTAAATTATGGTCAGGAAAGGCATTTAGGGCCAATTTCTACAAGTGTGGCGACCATACATCTATACCACATTTTGTTTCGTGGGCTCCTATTGCTACCGAAAAGCCCGATTTTCACCGACCCGAATTTTTTGGGGAACTCGAACTATCGAAAAGATGAATCTTGATTAATTGTTAATATTTGCCGAAAATTATCATCTGCCGGGCAGATAAAGCCATTAAAAGGTAATTTTTGGTAAATTCAGCCTTGTGAAGTGATAGTCGTTATGAAACAGTTTGGAATTACAACTTTGATGTCCATTTTTTTTGTGCTGCCGTTGTTTGGGCAGCAAAGTGACACGTTGACTGTTTCCCGAAGCGTTAATTTCGAAAGTGGCCCCCATGTGTCGTCCATAGATTTGAGTGTAGACAGAGATCTTACATTTCTGATCTCGCTGAAGAGTTTTTTCATCGGGACATCGCTTCATGTTCCTTCTTTGCTTTCAGGCTCATCCGAAAGGTGGCCTAACAGTTACAGTGGATTTAGATCGTCAGATTTACAATTGATGACAGCTTATTCAGGTCAGGCTTACACCACCCATAACGATTTGCTTGGCTATTACAGAAGTGGAAAGATGGATTGGGGGAATAAACTATCGCTTTATTCAACAACTTATTCACCATCAAAATATTATATGCCATTCGATATGCCGGGTAACCGAAATTTGCAGTTTAATACGGGCACCTCATTTGAAGTTGGTTATAAATTTTCCGACAAATTTAGCATCAGGGCAGGCGTGACAGTCAGACGATTTGATACCTGGTGAATCTCAAACACGTATAATTAAAATATTTAAACCAAAGGGTAAGTGGAGAAAAGCAGCAACGATATTATCATCGAATCATTTAATCGGTTAATGGTTGACTTTGAGTCGGTCATACCAGATAAGGATCATGTTTTCATTCGCGATGCGATGGATTTTGCCTTGAATTGTATTGGAGATTCGAGGTGGGAAAATAATGAATACATTTTGCTGCATTCCCTTTCGGTAGCCCGTATTGCGGTGAAGGAACTTGGCCTTTCATCCGATTCGCTGGTGGCTTCGCTGTTACACAATGTTTACAGCAAGAGTGAGCATCCGTTTGTTTTCGACGAAGTGAAGTCGAAGTTCAGTATTGGGGTGGCTGAGATATTGGAGGGTATAATCAAAATTAATTCGCTGAATACAGACAACTTGGTTCTGCAAAGCGAAAATTTCAGGCGGTTGATGCTTGCCCTCTCGGGCGATGTTAGGGTGATCCTGATTAAGATTGCCGATCAACTGCAGGACATGCGTCATCTCGATACCCTTCCTGCAGAACTGCAACGGCGCTATTCAGTCGATACCTGGCATTTGTATGCCCCTTTGGCCCACCGGTTGGGCCTTTACAAGATCAATTCCGAACTTCTCGATTTGGCATTGAAATATCTTCACCCCGAAGAGTATAACCATATTGTCGAACGGTTGAAAGAGACCGATCATGAAAGGGCAAATTTTGTTTCGGCATTTGTAAAACCGATACAGGAGAAGTTGAAGAGCAGGGGTTTCGATTTCGAGATGAAAGCACGGACCAAATCGATTTATTCGATCTGGAACAAAATGAAAAAGCAAAAAGTCGATTTTCACGAGGTGTACGATTTATTTGCCATCCGTGTGATTCTCAACTCTAAACCAGAGAACGAAAAATCGGAATGCTGGCAGGCCTTTTCGGTGGTAACGGAAGAATATGTTTCTAATCCCGAAAGGCTACGCGACTGGATAACCTTCCCAAAATCGAACGGCTACGAGTCGCTTCACACCACGGTACTTGGTCCGGGCAAGCGATGGGTTGAGGTACAGATACGTACACGGCGGATGGACGATGTGGCCGAGAACGGATTGGCTGCCCATTGGCGCTATAAGGGAGGCAAAGGGGGTGGAAAAGAATTGGACGAATGGTTAAAGAATATTCGTGAAATACTTGAGAACCCTCAACTTAATCCGGTTGATTTTATCGACGATTTTAAAGTAAATGTTTACGAAGACGAAATATTTGTTTTTACCCCCAAGGGCGATTTGGTCAAATTGCGCGCAGGAGCCACCTTGCTCGATTTTGCCTACGAAATACACTCTAAGATTGGCGATCGATGTGTTGGCGGTAAAGTCAACGGGCGATTGGTAACGCTGAAATATCAGCTAAAAAACGGAGATCAGATTGCTGTCGAAACATCGAACAATCAGAAACCCAAGCTCGATTGGCTCGATTTTGTTGTTACTTCAAAAGCCAAAAGCCGCATTAAAGCCAGTCTGAACGAAGAGCAAAAGCGTGAGGCCGAAAACGGGAAAGAGATACTCAGGCGTAAGTTCAAAAACTGGAAAATCGATTTTAACGATCAGGTCATTCGCGATCTGTTGAAACATTACAAACTGAAACTGGCAGCCGATCTCTATTACAATGTTTCAGTCGGAAAGATAGATCCACTCGAAATCAAAGAGATAATTGCCGGTCAAACAAAAGAGTCGCAGCAGGATAAGCTTTCGGAGATTTTTTCGCCAACTGAAGTCAAAGAACTCTCGTTCGATGCCGGAGATGATTATCTGGTGATTGACAATAACCTGAAAAATGTAATCTACAAGCTGGCTGTTTGTTGCAATCCGATTTTTGGAGACGAGATATTTGGTTTTGTAACCATCAAGGAGGGAATAAAGATTCACCGGTTGAATTGTCCCAATGCGAAACAGATGATTGAGCGATATCCTTACCGACTGATAAAAGCCAAGTGGCGCGACACGGGAAAACGTTCGTCGTTTCAGGCAACTGTCCATGTTTCAGGTTCCGACAGGATGGGTATCGTAAATGATATCTCTCATATTATTTCGAAAGAAGTTGGTGTACAAATGCGTTCAATATCAATTAATAGTGAGAATAAGTCGTTCGACGGGACTTTGAGGGTTTTTGTAAACGATTTGGAACATCTCGATTATCTGATTCAGAAGCTTAAGAACATTAAAGGTGTTGATACGGTCAGCCGGGCTGATTCATGAAATTCAAATGGAACTGAATGAAAAGGAGTGAGGATATATTATCAGATGCCAAAATTGCTTTTGCCGAAGGTAACGTTGAGGAGGCACTTCGGCTCGTCGATGATTTAACCGGCATTGAAGATTTTGACCTCTGGTTCTTTAGGGGCGAAATATATTTTAAACTGCAGCGTTGGGGCAATGCGCTAAACTGTTTTCGGCGGGCTGGTGTAATTGCTCCGGAAAATGTTCAGGTAAATACATATGTTGAAATGATCAACAATATTCTCTCCTTTTATCACACCGACCAATTTAATCCCTGACAAGGTATTTTGATGCAGTTTATTCCATTTTTTGTGTTTCATGTATTTGATATCGTGGTTGTTAAAAAGTTTGTCAATATTGTTTGATTTTAATTTTGATTTACTACTTTTGAGAAAAAGAGACCTAAAGATTGATTTTAATTACCAATTCTAAAATTTTTGAAGGATGAGAAAAGTTTTTTTACTTGTTGTTTTATGTATGAGCATCATTTCAGTTTTTGCGCAGGAATCTGTCGAGCTGAAGAATGCCGGCAACGAAGCTTTGCGTACCAAAGATTATGCAAAAGCACTCGAAAGTTTCGAAAAAGCCATTACTGTTTGGGGTGATCAGCCAACCGACTTTGCCATGATTTACAATGCAGGAGTTTGTGCTTATCAGCTAAAAAGTTTCGATAAGGCCATTACCTTTTTCGATCAGGCAATTGCCGGTGGTTACAAGGCTGAAACAGCTTATCAATATAAAGCATTTACCTACAAGGCACAGAATAATACCGAAGCTTATCTCAGTACGCTTAACGAAGGGATTGCCAAAGTGGCTGACAACACCAAACTGAAAGATGCTTTGGCAAAATATTATGTAACTGAAGGTACCAAGCAGTACAACGAAGCAGCTACGATTCTAAAAGCAGCTGCCGACAAAGTAACAGCCGGAAAGTTTAAAACTACCGATGATGCCTACAAAGCTGAAACGGCAAAAGCCAAGAAAGAATTTGGTTCGGCTATCGAGCTTGTGAATAAAGCACTCGAGATCAATGCAGCAGACGAAACGGCCAAAAAAATCAAAGCCGCTTGCGAACAGAGTATGAAAGCGCTCTAATTGCTTATTTCGCAATAGAAAAGCCTCTCGGTACTGCCGGGAGGCTTTTTTTTAGCAGTTTGTCGTAGCTCAAAAAAGAATTATTTATTAATTCAAGTCCGATGGGCTGACCAAATGAAAATTAGTTTAATTTTAGAGAAACATTTATTAACTAACTGAACAGCAATGAATATTCGAAGAGTTGTATTTGCAGGTATTTTACTTGTATTTTCGTTATCGACAGTGGCACAGTCAGATTATGTGCCTGCTCCTGAAAATCTTGCGGCACGTTCGTGGTTCCAGGATGCTAAATTTGGACTGTTTATTCACTGGGGCGTCTATTCTGTTTTGGGAGATGGCGAGTGGGTGATGAACGAACAACGAATTGACAGAAAAACCTACGAGAAATTACCCGCTTTCTTCAATCCGGTCGATTTTAATGCGGCAGAGTGGGTGAAAGTGGTTAAGGATGCCGGGATGCAGTACATCACGATTACAAGCAAGCATCACGATGGTTTTTGCATGTGGGATACGAAACTGACTGATTGGAATATTGTTAAACGCACACCTTACGGAAAAGATGTGTTAAAACAGTTGGCAGACGAATGCCACAAACAAGGCATCAAATTGTTCTTTTACCATTCACATCTCGACTGGTATCAGGATAATTATTATCCGCTTGGAGGAACAGGTCAAACTGCGGGCCGGTCAGCCGGTGGAAACTGGTACAGCTATCTCGACTATATGGATGCTCAATTGAGCGAGCTCCTTACCAATTATGGCGATATCGCCGGCATTTGGTTCGATGGATGGTGGGATAAAAAAGATGCAGACTGGCGTCTCGACAAAACCTACAGTTTGATTCATAAGTTACAGCCGGCTGCACTTGTGGGAAACAATCATCATCAGGCCCCTAAGCCGGGTGAGGACTTCCAAATGTTTGAAAAAGATCTTCCCGGGCATAATACAACTGGCTTTAGCGGCGAATCGAAAGTTGGTGAAATTCCACTCGAAACCTGCGAAACAATGAATGGGGCCTGGGGCTTTAACCTTCGTGACCAAAATTATAAGAGTACTAAAAAGTTGGTTCAATATTTAGTCAAATCGGCCGGATACAATGCCAATTTCTTATTGAATGTTGGCCCAATGCCTAACGGGAAGATTCAGCCTGAGTTTGTGAAAACACTTGGCGAAATGGGGGAATGGATGAAAAAATATGGTGAGACAATTTATGGTACCCGCGGTGGACCGGTAACACCAAAAAGCTGGGGCGTTACAACTGCCAAAGGAAATCTGGTATATGTTCATTTACTGAATCCCGAATCAGAAACACTCCTGTTACCCGAATTTGGTAAAAAGGTGAAAAAGGCTTATTTGTTTGACGACAATTCGAAAGTTGACTTTAAGCAGGATGGATTTGGAACTGTTATTAAAGTTCCATCAGCCAGGCTTCACGAAATTGATACAATTGTTGTGATAGAGATCTAATTCATTTGTTGAATTTATTTACCCATAAAAAAGGCTGTTTCACACGAAACAGCCTTTTTTATATTTGGGATAGCACGATTATTTTTTCAACAAAACATCGCCAATCATCTTTTCAAACATCTGTTTGGTTTCTTCAGCCGAATGGGCAACACCGCTGCTCATTGTAGGTTTGCCGCTTTGAGGGACCCACAGAAAGGCCGGGATCCCACGAATCCCGAATGCTCTTGCAAGTTCTTTCTCCTGATCGGTATTGATTTTATACACCACAATTTTCCCTTTGTATTTTTGCGCCAACTCTTCCAAAATAGGCGATGCCTGACGACACGGACCGCACCAATCGGCATAAAAATCGATAACACAGGGCAACGACCCCAAATATTTCCACTCATTTGGATTTTTTTCGTAATCCATTACTTTTTTCAGAAACTCATCTTTGGTCAGTTTCACAACGGCACCATCTTCGCCATTGCCGGCCAAAAGTGTGTTTGAATAGATGGTTCCTGTCAATAACAGTAAAAAGACTAAAACTAATTTTTTCATTGCACTGCTGTTATGTTTTTGACAAACATATCTAGATTTCTTCATATATCAAATAGTCACAATGCTTTTTGCGATTATTTCACCTTAATAATGCCGCAGCGCAACTATTTGGGGTTCGATGTTTGGGAAACCAATTTAATCTATATTTTTGTTGCAGCATTGGTTTCCCCGCAGGCTATCCAGTCAGGGGAATGAAAAGGGAACCAGGTGTAATTCCTGGACAGACCCGCTGCTGTGAGTTCCTGTAAAAGTTTTGGCAGATTATTATCACCACTGTATTGAACGGGAAGGTGGCCAAAACCGGAACAAGTCAGAAGACCTGCCATGCCAGTTTGCTCCTGCTTTCGCGGAATAAAGCCAGGACACCGTTTTTCCATCAATCGTGATGCATTCCGCTTGGCTGGGTATACTTCCCAACCGATAATTTATCCCTTTTCAGGCCAGGAGAAAGCAAATGGCGCGGCCTTTGAAGGAATGAATTTATTTACTGTTTTAGAAAAATCGATAAATCGCTTTGGTAGCCAATTCTCATTTCGCCAGGTTGCCAGAGCGGTTTTATTTTGCGAAACAGTATATTTACGTAAAAATGCAAGAAACGTCTCAACAATGGCTGTCGATAAGTTAATTTGTTTGTGTAACCATGTTACAGAGAAAGAAATTCTCTTTTATTTGAGAAAAGGTGCCGGAAGCCTTGCCGATATTCAGCATCTTACACATGCCGGTACCGGTTGCGGACGTTGTCGGGGCGAAATAAGCAAGATTATAGAGCGATTCAAAAAGAAACAAGCAATTGATAACCAGCTAAAAATTAATTTTGAATAACTTTTCTCATTTTTATTGTATATATAATCTGGTGATATTTTAATAATGAGGATGTTATTTTCTGTAACGAATTTGTAATTTGATTGTAACAAGTTTATAACAATCAGGATAGATATTTGTAACCATAAATTAATTAATCAGTAACAGCATTATGCAATCAAAAAAATCTTTGCTCTTTCTTTTGTTGGTTACATGGTTTCCCATCAGTTCGTTTGCTCAAGCAACCGAGGAGGCATTCAAACCTTCGGGTAAACCTGAAGTACGTTTGTTTACCAACTTCAACAGCGCTTTCAGGGATGGAGATGTCAGTAACAAGTTTGAAATAACCCGGGCTTATTTTGGTTACAGCTATAGTTTCAGCAAAACCATTTCCGGACGGGTAACTTTTGATATTGGCAATCCGGGCGGCGGGAGTAAAAATCCATTTGTGGGGATGCTGAAATTCGCCTATGTGCAATATCAGAAAAACAACCTGACAGCAAACCTGGGGATGATTGGCTCGAACCAGTTTGAAGTGCAGGAACGACTTTGGGGCTATCGCTACATCTACAAATCGTTGCAGGATGAGCATGGTTTTGGCCCGAGTACCGATTTAGGCTTAAGTCTTAAATATAAATTATCGAAACAGTTATCGGCTGATTTTATGTTGGTCAATGGCGAAGGTTTTCGCGTTGCTGAAAGCGATTCTGCGTTAAAAGTAGGGATTGGCGCAACCTGGCAGCCTACCGAAGCATGGACGATTAGAGGCTACTACGATAATATGACCAAAAAATCGAAGGCTCAGCAAACCTACGCTTTTGTAACCGGTTACACCCACAAGAAATTTAATCTGAATGCCGAGTATAACTATCAAAAGGAGAATGGGATGATATCCGGGCATGATTTCTGGGGCTATTCATTTTATGGGACTGTAAACCTGAAAAAGAATTTCAAGTTTTTTGCCCGTTACGATAATGTCGATTCGAAAGCGGCATCGACAGGTTCTACCGGCTGGAATATTGCCAAGGATGGGAAACTATATCATGCCGGGTTTGAGTACACTCCGGTGAACGGAGTAAAAATATCGCCCAACTTTCAGGGATGGGATCCAGCACAGCAGGATAAATCATTTATTTCGAAGTTTTATATTAGCCTCGAATTAAAGATTTAACAGGGGAAAAATAGTGTTACATTGTGTAACCCTCGGACCATTGAAGAGACGGTCGAGGGTTATTTTTTTATCTGATTATTAGTTTTTTAGCGGCAAATCAACTTAATTGTTTTGTAATTTTGATGTAACATTTCTGTAACAATACAGTTCTATTTTTGAGTCAGATAATTAAAAATCAACTCAAATGAAAAACGTAGTTGTTATTCTATTGGCTTTAATCGTTTTTGCTTCATGCCAAAGCAACCAGTCCAATAAAAATGCGAAGGTGACCATTACTGCTGCCGGCGCAACTTTTCCGCAACCATTTTACAACCAGGTCTTCAATGACTATTCAACCCAAACGGGCAACACACTTACCTATGGTGGTATCGGTTCAGGCGGAGGTATTCGAAGCCTCAAAGATATGGTTGTCGATTTTGGGGCAACGGACGCTTTCCTAACTGATGAACAGGCCAAAGAACTTCCTGCCGAAATAGTTCATGTTCCTACCTGTTTGGGAGCTGTAGTAGTTGCATTCAATCTTTCTGGAGTTACCGAACTAAAGTTGAAAAACGAGGTTCTTGCAAAGATATTTCTTGGCGAAATTAAGAAATGGGATGATGAGCAAATCAAGGCAGACAATCCGAATGTTCAACTTCCGTCAAAAGATATTTCAGTTATTTATCGCTCTGATGGCAGCGGAACCACTCATATTTTTAGCGACTATTTGAGTAAAATCAGTCAACCATGGGCCGAAAAGGTTGGTACAGGGAAAGCGCTGAACTGGCCGGTGGGAATGGGTGCCAAGGGGAATCCCGGTGTAGCCGGAACCATCAAGCAAACCGAAGGAGCCATAGGTTATATTGGCTCGGAATATGCATTTGCGCAGAAAATTCCTTTTGTATTGTTACAAAATCAGGCCGGCAACTTTATTGCTCCAACAGTAGAGTCGATCAGTGCAGCCGCAAAGGGCGACATCCCAGCCGATACCAGGGTAATGTTAACTAACTCTTCAGACCCTGATGCATATCCAATCAGCGCATTTACCTGGATTATCCTATATAAGGAACAAAAATATGGTAATCGCACATTGGAACAGGCACAAGCAACGGTGAAGTTTCTTGACTGGCTGGTTGGTTTTGAAGCACAGGCTGTTGCCCGTAAAGTTGATTATGCCCCGCTGCCCGATAAAGCTGTCCTATTGGCAAAAGAAATTCTGCAATCAGTAACTTACGACGGAAAACCGGTTTTGTAATTTATCTATAATCAGGAACGAACAACTCAAAAATTTTGTGAATGAACAGTGAGCGTATAACAAAAACTATTCTTCTTGCAGCATCGGTTGTTATCCTGATTATTTCTGCAGGTATGGTACTTTCACTTGTGAAAGGTGCCATACCTGCATTTCAACATTTTGGATTTGCCGGTTTTATCTTCTCTAAAGAATGGAATCCGACTGAAGGGAAAGAAGTTTATGGCGCATTGCCTTTTATCAGCGGAACATTAATAACCTCAATTCTGGCACTTATCATCTGTTTGCCCTTGTCTTTTTCCACTTCACTTTTTATTTCCGAATATTTCAGGAAAACCAAAATAGCTTCATTCCTGAGTACACTGGTTGATTTGTTGGCCGGAGTTCCATCAATTGTTTATGGTTTGTGGGGATTTTACGCCCTTCGCCCCTTAATTGTCTCGTTGGGATGGTCGGGACAGGGATATGGTATTTTTACCTCGTCAGTTATTCTGGCAATCATGATTATTCCATATGCAACTTCCATCAGCAACGAAATTATTTCGCTGGTTCCCAACGAACTTAAAGAAGCTGCCTACTCGCTTGGCGCAACACGTCTCGAAGTGATTTTCAATGTTATTCTCCCCAATGCCCGTTCAGGCCTGGTGGCCGGTTACATTTTGGCGTTGGGCCGTGCACTTGGTGAAACGATGGCGGTTACCATGTTGATTGGAAATACAAATATAATTCCGACCGGTTTATTTAGCACCGGAAATACAATGGCCAGTGTGATTGCCAATCAGTTTGGCGAAGCCGATGGGTTGAAGTTAAGTGCCTTGATTGCTATTGGCCTGTTACTTTTTGTGGTTACGGCTATTGTAAACGGAATCGGTAAACTTGTTATCAAGAAATTTTCGTGAGATAGAGAATGGAAAATCAAATCGATATTATCATAAAAGACAGAGCCGGTTGGCGAGATACCCGAAATAAGATTTTTTTCGGCTTAGTTGTACTGTTATCGTTAATAACGATTTCGCCGATTATTCTTATCGTCTGGAAGTTGTTGAAAGAGGGATACAGGCAAATTAATCTCGACTTTTTTATTAAAGTTGCCCCCGATACTTTACAGGCCATGACGGCCGTAAACAACAACGAAATAATACCTGGCGGTATTGCCAATGGTATTACCGGTACCATCTATATGGTCGCATTGGCATCGTTGATGGCTATACCGTTGAGTGTTACCATTGGTATTTATCTTTACGAAAACCAGCAAAGCAGATATGCCAATCTCATCAGAAATCTGACCGATATTTTACAAGGTGTTCCATCTATTGTATTGGGTTTGATTGCCTATATATGGGTGGTTAAAAGTATTACAAACGGTTTTTCTGCATTGGCGGGTAGTGTAGCGCTCGCCATCATGATGCTCCCGCTGATTATCCGCTCGACAGAAGAGACCATGAAAATGATCCCTCTAAGCATTAAAGAAGCTGCTGCCGCTTTAGGTGTACCTTATTATAAAGTAATTCTGAAAGTGATGATTCCTTCAGGTTTTAGCGGCCTGATGACGGGAATTCTGTTGTCGATATCGCGTGTTCTGGGCGAAACGGCTCCATTAATGCTGACTACGCTTGGAAGTACAATGATTAATTGGGATGTAGCCAAACCTACAAGCGCAGTGCCATTGCTCATCTGGGAGTTTTACAACAATCCCAACATGGTTCAGTTGGTATGGAGTTCATCACTTTTCCTGATGGGATTTGTGTTGACATTGAATATAGTAGCAAAAAGAATATCTTCAAAGTTTGGTTCTCACTCGTAAGAGCGGGTTAACCTCAAAATATACCAGAGATGACAGAAAACAGTTTGCAAATAGTTAATCCGGTCTTATCCATACGCAATCTTTCAATTGCTTACAATAAGGATAAATTTGCGGTTAATGATGTGACAGCCGATATTAAAAAGAATGCCATTACCGCTATTATGGGACCTTCGGGTTGTGGAAAAAGTACGCTGCTAAGGGCCATCAACCGCATGCACGAGCTTTACCCCAATATCACGACGCAGGGCACCGTTTTGCTCAATGGAGACGATATTTTCAAAATGTCGACTACCATATTGCGCCGCAAAATTGGGATGGTTTTTCAGCGACCCAATCCATTCCCAACCATGAGTATTTATGAGAATGTAATTGCTGGGTACAAGTTGAATGGTCACCGGTTAAAACATGCAGAGCGCGATGAGGTTGTCGAAAAGTCGCTAATTGACGTTGGCCTCTTCGATGAAGTAAAAGATTCGCTGAACAAAAAGGGGACTTTCTTGTCGGGTGGACAGCAGCAGCGGCTTTGCATTGCACGGGCTTTGGCCTTTAAACCCGATGTCATTCTGATGGACGAGCCTACATCAGCGCTCGACCCGCTTTCTACAGCCCGAATCGAAGATCTGCTTGTCGAACTGAAGAAAAACTACACCATTGTGCTGGTAACGCATAACATGTCTCAGGCCGCCCGAATCTCTGATAATGCGATGTTTATGTACCTTGGCGATTTGGTTGAATATGATAAAACCAAAATCATGTTTACCAATCCGCGCGATTCGCGTACCGAAGGTTACCTTACCGGAAAATTTGGATGATATTGATAATAAACTGAAATATAAAAATATACCACAATGAATACCAATAAAGAAAACGCAATACAGGATATCGTCGATAGGTTTGGTAAATATGCCGACTTGATTCTTCATCAGCTTTCGCTTCTCGAAAAGGTTTTTAGTACCGGCATGGCTTCGATTCCAAAAGAGTTGATTGACGAGATAAAGAAATACGAAGAAGAGTCTGACACCTATGAGATTAAACTGAGTGAAAAGATAATCAATACCATCGTTCTCCAAAAACCTGTGGCTTCCGATCTACGCAAGTTGATAGCTTGTTACCAGATTGTTATGAATCTCGAAAGGGTGGCCGACCTTGTGACCAATATTGTTAACTTTATTCCTAAAATTAAAGATCAGGAAACATACAATAAGATGACGGATGCCATCTTCAATATGCTGATTATCGCTAAAAATATGGTACAGAAGTCAATTCTGTCGTTTATCAATAACGACAAGGAATTTGCCATCTGGACATTAAAAAACGATTCGATAGTCGACGAAATGAATCATAAGTTGGTAAAGAAAGCGGTGGCCAAAAGCAAATTGCCCGAAGAAACCCAGCAATTGCTGCTCAGTTATATCAATATCAACAGTATTATTTCAAATATTGAACGGATTGCCGATCATGCCACAAACGTAGCAGAAGCTTCGATTTACGCGATGGAAGGTACCGATATTCGTCATCAGCATATCGAAAACAAACACTGATTTGTATACGCTTAATCTGCCAAAATGAAAGATAATTACAGGATTCTGGTTGTAGAGGATGAGGAGGATTTGTGCGAGATCCTACAGTTTAACCTCGAAAGCGATGGTCATTCAGTCGATACTGCCCATTCGGCTGAAGATGCACTGAAAAAAAACCTTAACGGATATGATCTTTTCCTGCTCGATGTGATGATGGGTAAAATGTCGGGTTTTAATCTGGCACAGAAAATTCGTAAGGAGATGAAACTGGAAACGCCGATAATTTTTCTTACAGCACGTAATTCTGAAAACGATTTGCTTACAGGGTTCAACATCGGTGCCGATGATTATATCGCTAAGCCATTCTCTATCCGCGAGTTACAGGCAAGAGTGAAAACGGTTCTGAAAAGAAGCCTGAAAAGTAATGAACCAGAAACCCCTCCGGTTGTGACTGTTGGCGGAATCAAGATTGATAATATTGCCAAACGACTGGTAATTGGCAGCAAAAAGATTGAACTGACGCGAAAGGAGTTCGAAATTCTCTCGTTGTTGGTCCGTAACCAGGGCCGTATTTTTTCCCGCGAAGAAATTCTCGATCGTATTTGGGATAACGACGTTATTGTTACAGACCGAACGGTCGATGTGAATATGACCCGTTTGCGCAAGAAAATGGAAGAACATGCCGGCTATATAAGGAATAAACCAGGATACGGATACTATTTTGAGATTTAATTTAAAACGACCACAATGATAATTGAAAATAAAACCATCAGGTGGAAACTGTTTATCTATTATTTTTTGCTTTTGGCCATTTTTAGCCTTTCAGTTCTGGTTTATCAAAACCACCGCGAAAAGCAGTTTCGTATCGCCCAGCTTGAAAACAGGTTAAATGAATATACCGATTTGACATCCCGAATGATGATTCAAGAAAAAATTCTCGATAGCGGGGAGTTTCATCGTCTCGATTCGGTCAACAATCTGCTTTTCCCTGATAATGTTCGGGTAACAATATTCGATATTGATGGTAATGTGTTGTACGATAATTCTGTACACGATTATCAGCACATGGAAAATCACAGAGGAAGGCCTGAATTTCAGAAAGCATTGTATGGCGAATCGGGTTATAATATTCGCCATTCGGCAACAACTAACGAAGATTATTTCTATTACGCCAAATCGTATCGCAACGTAATTGTCCGTTCGGCTGTGGTTTACAATATTGACGTGAAGAATTTTTTGAAGATCGATCATATCTTCATTATCTATCTATTTCTTTTATTTATTGTTTTTGGAGTTCTGCTTAGATTGATTGCCAATAGGTTGGGCGATTCTATCACTAAACTGAAAGATTTTGCCGTCAAAGTTCGGCAGGGTGAGGCCATTAATGAACCATTCGATTTTAGTAATGACGAATTGGGTATCATCAGCAAGGAAATTACCACCTTGTTCGAAGAGTCGCGTAAAGCAAAAGCAGATTTGGTTCAGGAAAAGGAAAAACTTATCAGCCATCTTTTTGTCCTGAAAGAAGGTGTTGCGTTTTTCTCGTCAGAAAAGAAGGCCATTCTGAACAACAGCCATTTTATTTTTTATATCAATACGATTTCCGAAGAATCGTCAATATCGGTAGAGAAGATTTTCTTTTTGGAAGAATTTAGTGAAATTAACGCATTTATCGAAAAGTCAATTACTTCGAATACCGTATATCTCCCGCACGAACTACCCCGTATGGAAGCTTCGATACAACGCGATGGATTTCATTTTCTGGTGCAATGTATTATCTTTCAAGATAAGAGCTTTGAGATATTAATAACGGACAATACGCAGTTGGTTAAGCGAAGCACAATGAAGCAGCAAATCACATCGAATATTGCCCATGAATTAAAAACGCCTATTGCTTCAGTAAAAGGTTATCTCGAAACGGTATTAAACAACCCGGATTTGGATAAAAGAAAACAGCATTATTTTGTTGAAAAAGCTTATAACCAGTCTGAAAGACTGACCCAGCTGGTAAATGATATCGCATTACTGAATAAAATTGAAGAATCATCTGAATTATACGCCCGCGAGAAAATTGGAGTGAAAAAATTAGTCGATGAAGTTGTTGAGAGTTTCAGCGATGCAATCAGAAATAAAAATATTCAGGTTGAAGTTTCAGTTAATCAGAGTATTACTGTGAATGCTAACTATTCGCTTATCTTCTCTGTTTTCCGCAATTTGATGGAAAATTCGCTCAACTATGGTGGCGATGGAATTGCAATCAATATTTCGAATTATCACGAAGATTCTACTTTTCAATATTTTTCGTTTAGCGACAGTGGCCCGGGAGTTGAAGAGGAGCATCTGAACCGGATTTTTGAACGTTTCTATCGGGTCGATTCAGGCCGATCGCGTAAACAGGGTGGTACGGGTTTAGGATTAGCTATTGTCAAAAATGCTGTTGTGAGTTTCAAAGGCGAAATCTCTGCACGTAAGCGTAAGGGGGGTGGGCTTGAGTTTTTGTTTTCATTGCCAAAGTAAATTCTGCTTCGAAATATCGCTTTTTGCGTTATTTTTGAGGCCGAAACATTTTGTAGGGAACAAATGATAAAAGAGAGAGCCAACGAGCTGAACAGACAATTTGAAAATGCCTCACCTGAAGAGTTGTTGAGGTGGTTTATCAGGGAATATAAAGAGAGTATAGCTCTTTCGAGCAGTTTAAGTATTGAGGACCAGGTGTTAACGCACATTGTTTGCAGTATCGAAAAAGGAACAAAGATTTTCACACTCGATACCGGCCGTCTTTTTGCAGAAACTTACGACTTGATTCATCGTACCAATCAGCGTTACGCAATTAAGATGCAGGTTTTCTTCCCCGACCATCAAAAAATCGAAGCGATGGTAAACTCCAAAGGGATAAATCTTTTCTACGAAAGTGTAGAAAACCGCAAGCTTTGCTGCAATCTACGTAAAATTGAACCTTTAAAGCGAGCATTTGATGGCCTTAAGGTATGGATCTGCGGGTTAAGACGCGAACAGTCGGTTACCCGAAATACGATGCAAAAAGTTGAGTGGGACGAGGCGAATGGACTCATTAAATTGAACCCGCTTATCGACTGGAGTGAAACAGATGTCTGGAATTTTATTCAGTCCAACAAGATACCATATAACCCTCTGTACGACAAAGGTTTTCCAAGTATTGGCTGCCTGCCATGCACACGGGCTATTATTCCCGGCGAAGATATTCGTGCAGGACGCTGGTGGTGGGAGAATCCCGAAACCAAGGAGTGCGGGTTACACAAACGTTAAAAAAAGCCAGTTAATACTGGCTTTTTTATTGATGTTTTGGTTGTTATCTGATTCTGTCGATTGACCTAACCAGCAATTCGTCGCGGGCAATCGATCTGATGGCCAGATAGACCAAAATTGCACTGATAAGTGGAAAAGCAGTAACTAACGACAGCGAATACGTTCCTCCGATGATCGAAGCGCTTTTCCAGGTATAATAAAAAATTATCCCCGACAAACCGACCAGAATAAAGATGGAAAGGGTCGACAAACGCATTTGCCTAACCCGGTTCTTAAACTGGAATATGATGATTAGCAACAACCCCAATGTAAATCCTGACAGGAGATTAATGGGTAAACTGCCATAAATTTTCTCTGCATTTGGAACACCTTGATTGTAAATGCCTTTCGCATCGAAAGCATATATAGTTCCATCACTTCCGGCAATCTCGGCAAACGGGAAGAAGAACAACATAGCAACAAGCACTGCTGCAATGAGTAAGTAGAGTGTTTGAATTCGTTGAATCATTTCTGTTCTGTTTAATCTAATGCAAAAATAGAATTTCCACCATTTTTTCGGCTACTTATCAGTAAAAATACACCAAGGCGATTATCGCTACAACTTTGAGAAATAGTTATTTTTCGATACTTTTGATTGGTTTAACATTTAAAATCAATAAAATGAGAGTTATTGAACCATCAGAATTAATCATAAATCCCGACGGATCGGTTTTCCATCTTCATATTAAACCCGGGCAATTGGCCCCCAATGTAATTTTAGTAGGCGATCCGGGAAGGGTGGAAATGATTGCATCTCTATTCGATACAATTGAGTCGGAAGCAAGTAATCGAGAATTTATTTCGGCAACCGGAAGTTTTAATGAAAAGAAAATCACTGTTTTATCTACCGGAATTGGGACTGATAATATCGATATCGTGATGAACGAACTGGATGCGCTGGTCAATATTGATTTTGAAACAAGGACCATAAAAAAAGAGCATACGAGTTTGAATATCATTCGGATAGGAACTTCAGGCGCCCTGCAGGCCAATATACGGGTCGATTCATTTCTGGCATCAGCCAAGGCTATAGGGTTCGATGGGTTGCTTAATTATTATGACGGCCGAAATGATATTAGCGACCTCGCCTTCGAAGAAGCTTTTAAACAATATGTTGGATGGAATCATTTATTGGCCTCGCCCTATGTGGTAAGCTGCGACAACGTGCTGCTTGGCCGGATAGTTGACGATAATTTTATTGAAGGTGTAACAATATCTGCACCCGGATTTTATGCCCCGCAAGGGCGTGAATTGCGTCTCAAAACTGTAGATTCGTTACTGAATGATAAAATTGAAGGTTTTGGTTACAACGGGTATAAAATAACCAATTACGAGATGGAATGTTCAGCCATTTATGGTTTAAGCAAATTGCTTGGACACCATGCACTTACCGTTTGCATTATTATAGCCAATCGTGTCAATAAAACTGCCACGAAAGACTACAAACCGGTAATGAAACAGTTAATCAGTACTATTTTGGAAAAAATTTGATTCGATGAGCCTGAAGGAAAAAAATATACAGGCTTTAATCTCGTTGCTCGATGACAGTGATGAGGAAGTATTCAAAACCGTTAGTAGGCAACTGATGGAGGTAGGTTACGATGGTTTGTCATTTCTCGAGAAGGCACAGAAAAATGCCGATTCACTGGTTTTGCACGATAGGCTTGGCTCAATAATTTTGTATATCGAGCAAAATTCAATTGCCGAAAGATTTGAAAAGTGGCTGATGAGCGATAACCGGAACCTGCTCGATGGCTGGATTCTGTTGAGTTCGTTACAGTTTCCCAATATTTCTAAAGATGCAGTATACAAACTTTTTCATCAGTTGGTCAACGAGGTATGGATTGAATTGAACGAATCGCTTACTTCGCTTGAAAAAACTTCGGTAATCAATCATATCCTTTTTGACCGTTACCGATTTGAAATATCAAAATCATTGTTAGGGATTGATGAACTAAAAAGTAATTGCATTCGCATGTTGCTTGCCTCGCGACAGGGTAACGGGCTTTCGCTTCTATTGCTTTATTATCTTGTTGGCAAGAATTTGAATTTGCCAATCCACGTGATATCCTTTCGCAACAATCTGTTATTGGCCTATTACGACCCTGAAGTGGCTTCTGAAGCTTTTGGCAAAGATGCCGACCCCTATTTGTTTTATATTAATCCGGAACACAAAGGGGCAATAATTGGATATAAGGAGCTTGAATACAGTTTTAAGAAGGAGATGAAGCAAAATTTTAAAGATATGTGTTCTACCGAAACGGAATTGGATTTGGTGAAAAGATTAGCGATAAACTTTAAAGAGATCTACATTTCAATTGGTCATTTCTCTCAATTTAATGCTGCAGAGAAGATTATCTTATTGCTCCAAACATACAAGTAAGATTCAGCAAACTGAATCTAATGAACCGTATTAAAAATGATTTTATGATGTTTCTTGATGATATTGAGGGCAAAACGGCTGTTGTTACAGGTGCTTCCCAGGGGATTGGAAAGGCTGTTGTACTGGCTCTTTTACAGCAAAAGGCAACCGTTTTTGGTTTGGACCGGAATGAAGCAACCATCGAAAATTCAAATTACCAACACATTCAATGTAACCTTAGTGTGGCCGGGGAGATCGAAACTTCCTTTTCCCGTATTGCACAGCAAGCGAGCCGTATTGATTACTTGGTTAATGTCGCCGGAATTGACCCGGTAATCCCAATTGAAATGGGAGATCACAATAGTTGGAACGATATTGTCAATCTCAATCTGCGAGGCTATTATCTTTGCATCCGTTCGGGGCTACAGTTGCTCCGGCAGGGGAGTGGCCGGAGTATTGTTAATATTTCGTCGATCAATTATCGGTTAGGTGTTCCCGGAAGAAGCATCTATTCGGCAACAAAAGCCGGAATTATTGGGTTGACAACAGGTCTTGCGCGAGAATTAGGTAAAGAGGATATTCGAATAAACTGCATTTCTCCAGGCTGGATTTTTACGGAAAGGCAGAAAAGCGAATATTTTGAAACCGCCAATAAAGAAAGAGATGAAAAATATTTTTCGACCCTTTTTTCTAACCAGTCGCTGAGAATAACCATACAACCTGAAGATATTGCCAATCATGTTCTGTTTCTTCTTTCCAAATCGAGCAGGGCTACAACCGGGCACAATATGGTTGTCGACGGAGGTTGGCTTCTTGAGTAGCAGACTTTTTCAAATGAAAATTTAAAACCCCGAAAGTTTTTACTTCCGGGGTTCTTATTTTGACGTGGATGTCAATGTTTACTTACGGTTTTTTTGCTGCTTGGCCATCTCTTCCAGACGTTCCTGAAACTTAGATTTCTTTACCGGCATTTTTTGCTTGGCTTTCAACTTTTCGTGAATTGCTTTCTCGTCGATAGATATTTTGAAAATATACATCTGCACAAACGACAGAATCAACGAAAGGAAATAATACAAGCTCAAGCCGGCTGCATAACTGTTGAAAATAAACAGGAACATTACCGGCATCATATACATCACTGTTTTCATTCCCGGCATTTGCTGTGAGCCGGCAGTATTCATCTCGTTGTTGTATTTGACATAGAGGATGTTGGCTACAGTCATCAACAAACAGAACAGACTGACGTGGTTGCCATAAAAAGGTATGGTAAATGGCAGCGTGAAAATGGAGTCGTAAGTCGATAAGTCGCTGGCCCACAGAAAACTTTCCTGTCTTAGTTCGATAGAGATAGGGAAGAAGTAGAACATCGAAATCAAAATTGGCATCTGGAACAGCAATGGCAAACATCCGCCAAGCGGATTTACACCGGCTTTGCGATAAAGACCCATCACAGCCTGCTGGGCTTCCATTTTTTTGTCCTCCGGATATTTTTTCTGAATCTCGTCAATCTCAGGCTTCAGCAACTTCATCTTTGCCTGCGAGATATACGATTTGTAGGTGAAGGGGACGATAATAATCTTAATATAGATGGTAAGCAACAGGATAATCAATCCAAAGTTACCGATGTAACGACGCAGAAAATCGAAGGCCGGAATGACAATATATTTGTTTACCCAACCGATAATTGTCCATCCCAAAGCCAGCTCTTCGTCAAAATCCAGATGATACTGTCTAAGCGTATTGTATTGGTTTGGACCAAAATAGAACCTGGCCGGGAACGATGAAGTTGTCTGCGCATCGACAGGAATGGTAACATCGGCCGTTACATTGGCTACATATTTGGGATCGTTTTCACGATTTTGTGTCGATACTTGTCCATTCAGGAATGAGCTTTCAGCAATAAAGATAGAGGAAAAGAATTGCTGTTTAAAGCTGATCCATTTCACACGGGTGCTGAGTGTTTTAGATTCCGATTTCTCAGGGTTTATATTATCAACTTCGTCTTCGTTGAATTTGTAATATATTGTTGTATAGCGGTTTTCTCCAAACTTTGACATCTTCTCCTGACGCGGCATTTCAATAGCCCACGCAAAATTGACATAATCGGTATTGCTGCCGGCCACTTTCTTCAGGTTGTTGGTTTGAATTTCAAAACCCACCATATACGAATTGTGCTTCAAGGTGTAGACATATTCAATTGAAACATCGTCGCCTGCATCTAATTTCATGGCCAGCGATTTGGTCTCACCCTGATGATTTTCGTTGTAGTTTTCGCGTCCTTCCTTTCCGGTAGGAATTTCAGGGCCGATTATACTAATATTTTCATTCACCGATGGTTGGAAATAGAAATTATCGGTTTTGATGCTTTTGTTTTGCGAAAAGAAGTTGAGACCAAATTGGTTGGAATCGCCCTCAAAAAGGACAAGCGGTTCACCGTTATAGCGTTTGTAGCCTTTGAGTTCTACAGCGTAAATCTTCCCACCTTTCGTCGATAGAGTAACCTTCATCAGGTTATTTTCGATGGTTACAAATTTTTCTTCACCTTGAGCGGCTACCCCAAAAGCACCATACATGCTTCGAAGTTGATTTTCAACGCTTCCGATTGTAGTATCTGTTGGGAGAACAATATTTTCTTTCGTCTCAACAGCCAGCTTAGCGGCTTCGGCAGCGCGGTCTGCTTCGACCCTTGCTATCGAATCGCGACGTTGTTTCATCGCGTCAATCTCTTTTTGAGATGGCTTGTTGAAATAACTGAAGGTAATCAAAATCAAAAATATCAGGACTAAGCCTGTAATCGTATTTCTATCCATATTCTTTGTTCGGCGAAAATTATAATGAATGTTTTAGTGATGCTTTTACAAATGCTACAAAAAGCGGATGAGGCCGCATGACCGTACTACTGTATTCGGGGTGGAACTGTACGCCCACAAACCATGGGTGGTCTGGAATTTCAACTATCTCAACCAGATTGGTATCGGGATTTGTGCCAACTGGTATCAAGCCAGCTTTTTCAAAATCTTTCAAATAGCTGTCATTGAATTCGTACCGGTGACGGTGACGTTCAGAGATTTTGCTTTTACCGTAAGCTTCGTAAGCATTCGAATCCTTTTTCAGGTGACAGGCATAAGCGCCTAAACGCATGGTACCACCCTTATCGGTAATCTCTTTCTGTTCTTCCATCAAGTCAATAACTGGGTGTTTGGTCGATGGGTTCATCTCTGTCGAATCGGCTCCGCAGAGGTTTAATATATTACGGGCAAATTCAATTACAGCAATTTGCATACCTAAACAGATGCCGAAGAATGGAATCTTATTTTCGCGTGCGTATTTTGCCGCTACAATTTTTCCTTCAATTCCCCGTAAACCGAAGCCGGGTGCAATCAATATTCCGGAACAACCTTTTAATTTTTTTTCAACATTCTCGCTGTTGATTCTTTCAGAATGGAGCCATTCAATTTTTACACGACATTCATTCGACGCCCCGGCATGAATAAGAGCCTCGGAAATTGATTTATACGCGTCGTGCAGCTCGACATATTTACCAACAAGGGCAACCTTTATTTCCCGTTTGGGATTTTTATAGCGATAGAGGAATTCGTTCCATTCTTTTAATTCCGGAGCTTCGTTCAACGGCAATCCAAGTTTCTTTAACACAATCTCATCGAGTTTTTCCTCTTTCATCTTAATCGGAACTTCATAGATGGTTGGAACGTCGATCGATTGTATTACTGCATCCTTATTCACGTTACAAAATAGGGCTACTTTACCGCGCAATTCAGGTGTAAGTTCATGTTCGGTGCGCAGTACCAGCACATCGGGTTGAACTCCATTTTCGAGCAGCGCTTTTACCGAGTGCTGAGTGGGCTTGGTTTTCAACTCACCCGAAGCTGAAAGATAAGGCACAAGCGTAAGATGGATGAAAAGCGCGTCGGGGCCAAGTTCCCATTTAAGCTGGCGGACTGACTCGATGTAGGGTAGCGATTCGATATCGCCAACTGTCCCTCCGATTTCGGAAATTACAACGTCGAATTTCTTCTTTGAGCCAAGGTATTTGATGTACCTTTTGATCTCGTCGGTTACATGTGGGATAATCTGTACCGTTTTCCCCAGATAATCGCCACGGCGCTCTTTGTTGATAACTGATTGGTATATGCGTCCGGTCGTTACATTATTGGCCTGCGATGTGGGTGAGTTCAAAAAACGTTCGTAATGCCCAAGATCGAGGTCGGTCTCCGCCCCATCTTCAGTTACATAGCATTCACCATGTTCGTAAGGGTTCAGTGTTCCGGGGTCGACATTGAGATAAGGATCGAGTTTCTGAATGGTAACATTATAACCTCTTGCCTGCAAGAGCTTTGCAAGCGAAGATGCAATGATTCCTTTTCCTAGCGAGGAGGCTACGCCTCCGGTTACAAAAATATACTTCGTTGTGCCCACTGTTCAATTTTTAAGTGCGTTTTCCGAGTATGCAAAATAACTAATAAAAATTGGTTCCTGTAAAAAGATGGCCGAATTTGACATCAATTTTACATGATCAATATGGCAATGAGTAACGTAAAAGCTAATTGACATGAGTTACGTTTGCCGCCGTTATAAAATCAAAAACCCGTTCCTTTTGAAAGGGAGCGGGTTTTGACGATATTTACCTTTTTAGTTTATTTCGTCCTGATTGTCAATAACCTTTATCTTCGATTTCAGATATTCAATCTGCGATCTCAATCTGTCGATTTGAGCATTGACATTTTGTACCAACGATTGAGCACCTTCCGAACTGCCCAGAAAGCCTACATTGTTGGCCAATGTGTTGATATCAGTTTCTATTTGTTTAATTTTCTGTGCATAACGGTCGCGTTCGGCGTTGATTTTTGACCAGCCTCTCGGCATGGATGCCCAATGCTCAACTTTCGACTTGAATTTCATCAGCCCCAAATCCTGCTCATTGATTTTTAGCTTTTCAAACTGTTTATCAATCGCTTCGTGATATTTATTCTGCAATTCTTCTTTCTTCCGGAATGGTACAAATCCAATTTCGGCCCATCGCTCCTGAAATTTTTTCAATGCCAGAAGATCCAATGAGGCATCTTCGCTCGGAACAAAAGCCTCAATTTCAGCTACAAGCGCTTTCTTAACCTTGTAGTTCTCGTCCTGATTCCCGGTGACGCCTGAGAAATGGTTCGTTTTTCGATTGAAGAATTCGTCACAAGCCGTACGGAAACGTTTCCAGATAATTTCTGACTGCTTACGAGGTACGGGGCCAATCTCTTTCCATTTTTTCTGTAAAGCTATAAGTTTATCGGTTGTGGCTTTCCAGTCGTCGCTATCTTTCAGTTTTTCGGCTTGTTCGCAAATTTCAACTTTAAGTGCCATATTGCCGGTAAGTTGCTCTTTGCTCTTGTTCCAAAATGTCCTTTTGCTTTGGAAGAATGCGTCGTTGGCGGCCCTGAATCTTTCCCAGATTTTTGCATTCTCCTTACGTGGTCCATAACCGGTTTTTTTCCACTCTTCCTGTAGCGCAATTACTTTTTCGGTAACATCGTTCCATTCGCGTGGATTGTCAGAAACGAAACCGGCAAGTTCTTCAGCTTTTTCGCACAACTCCACTTTTTTCTGAAGCTGTTCTTTCTGGGTGTTTCGTTCGACTTCGTAAAATTGCTGGTATCTCTTGTTTATGATAGCTGTAGCGGCTTTGAATTTGTCCCAGAGCAACTGTTTCTGCTCACGTGGAACAGGGCCAATTTCGCGCCATGCTTCGTGAAGTTTTTGCAACTCTTTGAAAGAAGTCTGTGCATCATTTTCATTGGCCGCAATTTCTTCGGCTTTCTGACACAATTCATTTTTCAACTCCAGATTGCGCCGCAAATCGAGGTCTCTGAGTTCGCGGTTTATTTTGACAAAGTCGTAGAAAAGCTCAACCTGATAGTGGTATGTTTCCCATAAATCTTTGACTTTGTTTTGCGGAACCTGACCTATGGCTTTCCATCGGTTTTGCAATTCGTTAAATTCCGGGAAAGTATTGTTAAGCGATTCGTCGTTTTTGACTAACGCTTTCAACTCTTCGATGATGGCAACCTTTTTATGATAATTTTCCTCTTTTACCGCTTCCTGCTTTTTGTTTTGCTCGTAGCGCAGGTTTCGATATTCTTTGAAAAGGTCTTTTAATTCCTGTTCGTTCGGATCGCTTTCAGGAACAAAGAGTACTTCGTCGTGGCCTTCGGCAATATAAGCCTCTTTCTGGGCTGCGATTTCCTGATTCCTTAATTTATAATAACACGATTTGATGGCTTCGGCATGTAACCTGACTTCTTCAACTGCAAGTTCGCCGATAAGACGACGCAAGGTGTTGATTAATTGTGGTTTATTATACGAAGAGTAGTCGTGGACCGGCTCACCCTGTTCGGTGTGTTCGTCACTGAAAAGATCATCATCCAAATCCTCTTCCGGATGTTCAAACGGCACCTCATCGTGCAGTTCGGGAGTTTCTTCGCTTTCTGCAGCCTCAACAGGGGTGCTGTCAGACAACCCAACAACTTCATTATCTTCAGGTTGTTGTGTTGTTTCTTCTGCGGGGTTCTCCGTGTTCAATTCAGGTTCACCGGTTTGAGGTGTTACTTCTTCATTCTCCGGTTCGGTTTGTGCCGAAATGTTTTCAATTTCAGGCTCAACGGATGCAGCGGTCTTTTTTACTTCGTTGGATTCCATTGGTCTCTTAAGTTGCGGCCATTACAGCCAGGATGTATAAACGTTTATTATTCTGCACGAAAATAGGCATTTACAACTTAATCCTCAAACCTTTCCGATAGATATTTTGGCTGGCAAACAAAAAGGGATGACATTTCGTTTTTGCCATCCCTTTTAACTAACAGATATCCCGTGATATATCAGCTTATTCAATCACAATTGTTTTTGGTTCTCTGCTCTTTTCTTCCTCTTTCTTGGGAATCGAAATACGCAGAATACCGTTTGAAAAGGATGCTGAAATCAATTCTGTGTTCAGTTTGTCGGAAACGGTAAATCTTTTTTCGAACGGCGATGGAGCAAAAGCCTGCGATATGACTTTCAGGTCATCGTTCTTTTTTTCTGCCGGATTCCCGGTAACTATCAGTTTATTTTGTTCAACACTGATATTGATTTCCTCTTTCGAAAGGCCTGGGATAACCATATCTACCAAAAAACTTTCGTTGTTTTCGAAAATATTGGTTTGTGGTTGATAATTAATCAGATTGGCATTTTGCAGGTTCCAATTGCGGTGGTCCCATTCATGGCGCACTGCGGGCGAATAAAAACGTATCATGTTCATAATCAAAATTTTTGTTGTTCAACTTAATTGTTTACGCCTTTCATATCACAATTGATGTACCAAAGCATATTTTGTAAAAAATTTATGACATTATGGCTTGTTTTGATGATTCCAATCTGCCAAAATGACTTAGTTAGCTAGAATAAAACTGATATTATTGAAAGAATTGATTGAGAATTATACTTTTGCGCAAAAATACAGAACATGCGCATCGATATTCTCACTGTCGTTCCCGAGCTGCTCGAAAGCCCATTCAATCATTCAATTCTGAAAAGGGCTAGAGATAAAGGGCTTGCCGAAATATTTATCCACAATATCCGCGACTGGGCAACCGATAAACACAAGCGGGTCGATGATTATGCATTCAGTAAAGGGGCTGGAATGGTGATGGCTATCGAACCAATCGACCGCGCCATAAGTGAGCTTAAATCGCAGCGCAATTATGATGAAGTCATTTTTTTAACGCCCGATGCCAAACGTTTCGAACAACGCGATGCCAATATCCTGTCGATGAAGGGAAACCTGATTATCCTTTGCGGCCATTATAAAGGTATCGATCAGCGTGTTCGTGATCATCTGATTACGCTTGAATATTCGATAGGCGATTATGTGCTTACCGGTGGCGAACTGGCTGCTGCAATTGTTGCCGATGCGGTTGTACGGCTTATTCCGGGCGTACTTTCTGATGAAACTTCGGCGCTAACCGATTCATTTCAGGATGGATTACTGACTCCGCCTGTTTACACCCGGCCTGCCGAATATAAAGGGTGGAAAGTGCCCGAAATTCTGCTTTCGGGAAACGACCAGATGGTGGAAGAGTGGAAAATGGAACAGGCCATTGAACGGACCAAACGTATCCGTCCCGATTTGCTGGATAAATTTTGACTATCGCTGACAAATATTTTTGTACGGACAGTTATTGCAGTTTTCGGTTAAAATTGTCTGACAGAATGGGGTTTGGCTGTCAAAAATCTCTTCAAGCAGCTTGGCCAGCATTTCCGAAAACGAAACTTCAACCGTGCTGTATTTCAGTTTGTCTGTTCCTGTTTCTTTCAGCACCAGATGCGGCTGATAGTTCTCCTTCAGCATATCGCGTAATCCGTAAATGGCTGGAACTATTTCGTTTTCAAATCGATAATTTTGCTTCATCATATAGCAATATACCAGTGTTTGAAATGCGGCTTTATTTCTGGTTTTTAATTCGCAATTAAACAAGTCGGCCAGCATATTTACCTTCAAATCTGTCTTGCCAGTCTTATAATCAGCAATCTCAATTGTATCGTTAAAGCGGTTTACCCGGTCAATAATTCCGCCTATGGTTACTTGTTGCTGATCGTTCATCCGAACTTTTGCCGACATTTTCATCTCAATGCCCGTCAGTTCAAACGGGGCGCGGCTACCATCGAAGCGGATAATCCCCACTACATATTTCTTAACCATTTGATACACCAACCAGTTTTGCCCCGAAAACTCAACCGGTTCGTCAGATCGCAGGTTCTTAAAATAATGGATCCTGAAAGCCGAAATCAATGTTTGTTCGATTTGGTCGATATCATTCAGCAAATTTTCAAGATGCCCCAACTGGATTTCTTTTCCGAGAAATGGTCGGTACAAATGCTCCATCGTATGGTGGACAACCAAACCAAAAACACGCGGATCAATCTCCTCTGCTACTTCGTCGGGTTCACGTATGCCGGCAACATAGTTAAAATAGAAGCGGAGAGGGCAGGTGAGGTATTTGTCGAGTGCACTGGGCGACAGCATTTTTTCTCCGGTTACCCATTTTTGCATGATTGATATCACCTTTTCATCCTTCGCTACCTGGATTGGTTTAATTTCAATCTGCCCCATATTGTAACTTGCACTTGTTTCCTGAATCGGAATTCCTGATTCGGTTTGAAGCTGATAAATGAACCGGCTTTTTTCGCCGGTAGAAAGCCCGTCGCTCCCCGAATTGTAGACAAAAGTGATATGCCCGGCTCTCTGTAAGAGCCTGTAGAAGTAATAGGCATACATCGCATTTTGCTCTTCGACGGTTGGCAAGCCAAATCCCCGTCGGAGGTTATAAGGAATGAAACTTGAACCGGGATTCGAACGGGGCATGATACCATCGTTCATCGACAGAAAAATAAGATTCTGAAAATCCAGTGTACGGGTTTCAAGTATCCCCATCACCTGCAGGCCCTTAAGTGGTTCACCCTCAAAAGGGACACTAATCCCCGTCAAATATTCATTGATAAACCTAAATAGTGTATCGCGGGTAATAAAATTCTTTTCACCCAAAATCTTGAACCCTTCTTCAAATATGTTGTTTTTCAGGTTGTTAATTATTGTATAGGCCTGATAGATATATTCCTTAAAAATAGCCGCATTTTTCAGGGTTTCGTTTTGCTCCCAAAGCCGATAGAGTTCGTTCAATATATCCAGAAAGTAGTCAGGCAGACGAACAACATCTGAAATCGTATTGAAAACAAGGGCGAAGAGTTTGTTGTGGTGAAGTTGATTCTCCTCGAAATAGACGGCATTGTTTCGGATAATCTTCTCAGAAAGGGTTTTCGCCAGCTCTGGAAAAATCGAGGCCACCATTTGATGATTCACAATAGCCGATACATTCTTACAGTAAAACAGCTTTTTGGTCGTATTGCCATTCTGTTGAAGCTCAATCAGCTGAGCAATTAAGCTGAAAAGAGGCGATATCTTCAGCGGCAAACCCATGGTAATATTGATGTTGTCGATATTCTCGGGGATGGCAGAAATAACAGGGAGCAAAAGCTCTTCATCGCAAAGCACGATGGCTGTATCGTCGAACCGAAAGTTGTGGTCATTGCGTTGCAACAGTTTTTTTGAAACAATTTGTGCCTGACCTGTTTGAGAGGGAATACCAATTGTTTGTATCGCTTTGGACTGATCTTTCAGTCCATTTGTTGAATAGGAAGTGGATTTCTGCGGAAATTTCAGCAGGTTGTCGCGCATGAACCATCCGGCTTCCTGCAATTTATCGTCGAGATAATAATGGTCGTAATCCCAGTAAAATTGCGCTTTACCTACCTCTTTCAAATACAAAAAGAGCTTTTCTTCGCAACGATTGAGGGCATTAAAGCCTGCAAAAACAAAATTTCGTTCAGCAATATAGGCAGGTTGTTGCAATTTGAGGTTTTCGGTTACCTCGCGGAACAACATTCCTTCGTAAGCTAACTTCTCCTCTTTCAATTGCTGTTTGAAGGTGATGTAGATAGCTTGCAGTTCCTTCCACAGTTTGATAAATTCCCGTTGACCCGATGATTTTTCTTCATTTTCAAGGCTTTTCCAGAAAGCTTCAATTCTGGCTTTGTCCTCAGGCCTGAAACTGCTGAACCGCTCTTCAATTTCTTTCAGTTGGGTAATGTTGGCAAACAGGCTTTCGGCATCGGCCATGTATTTGTCAACCTGGTCAAAATCGCTGATAATCATATCGCCCCAGAAATAGAACTCGTCGAATGTTTCACGGGTATGGGTTAAATCACGATAGACTTTGTAGAGCCTGAAAATCAGGTTAAGCTTGTCGGGCACATAAAGATCCGATAACCCTGAAAACAATTCGTTGATTGAAATGATTTCGGGTGCAAATACTGGCTTGTCAATCAATGCGTTGAGATAATCCGTAAAAAAAAGGCCGGCACGGCGGTTCGGAAAAACGATAGTCTGCCCGGCTATCGTATGACTGTATTGTTTCCAGAGATCGGTTGCAATTTGTTTCAGAAATCCTTCCATGGTTAACGGTTCTATGTCTCAGGTAAATTTTAGCAAAAAATTAAACGTTAAAATTGCAGTTTTTTTCGATTAAATCAGCTCAATCGGCGACTCATTTCATCAATTATAAGTATGCCTTTGGGTGCCCCGAAATTGTTTCAACTCCGCGTCAACTCCCCGTCAGGTCGCCCCGACTAGGGATGAAGTGGGGAGCTGGTTCCTGTTTGATGCCGGTTTTTTCTATCTTTGCTCCCGGCTGAATTAATAACAGACTGGTTTGTAAAAGGGCTCAAAACCATTATTCCCCAATAACCAACAGTGCCTAAAATAAATGGGTATTCCCTACTGTTATATTGAACTTATTGCACGATTAATTTGTAATATAGCTGAAACCAGAAAACTTTGTATCGAATTATGGATAAATTCTCCTTGGTAGGAAATCACGAAATTGCTGCAGTCGAAGCGATGTATCAGGCTTATTTACAGAATCCTGATAGCGTCGATAGTACCTGGCAAAACTTTTTTGCCGGTTTCGAACTGGCACGTAAATCCTATTCGCCCGGAAAAATCACGGAATTTGATAATGCCCAAATTAACAAAGAATTCAATATTCTAAACTTAATCAATGGCTATCGACAGCGCGGACATCTGTTTACACGTACCAATCCGGTAAGAAAGCGCAGGCAATATTCGCCCACGCTCGACTATACCAACTTTGGCCTCGAAGCCTCCGACCTCGATACCGTATTTCAGGCTGGGACTGAAATTGGAATTGGCCCGGCTACGCTAAAAGAGATTATTGCCCATTTGGAGTTAACTTATTGCGAGTCGATAGGTGCCGAATTTTTGTATATGCGCCATCCTGAGTTGATAAACTGGCTGAAAACAAGGATGGAAAAAACCCGTAACCGTCAGGATTTTACTTCCGAAGAGCGCCGTCATATTTTTTATCATTTAAAGATTGCCGTTGGTTTTGAGAGCTATATCCACAAAAAATTTGTTGGAGCCAAACGCTTTTCTCTCGAAGGGACCGAAGCATTAATCCCGGCTCTCGACTCGATTATTGGCTACGGTGCCCGTCTGGGAATCGACGAATTTGTGATTGGGATGGCCCATCGCGGAAGGTTGAACGTGCTGGCCAATATTCTCGAGAAGCCCTATCAGAATATTTTTAAGGAATTTTACGGGACCGACTACGAAGAAGGAATTTCTCTGGGCGATGTAAAATATCACCTTGGGTTTGAGAACGAGGTGGTTACCGATGAAGGTAAAAAGGTGAAGGTGAGCTTAATTCCCAACCCTTCGCATCTCGAAACCGTTGCGCCGCTGGTCGAAGGGATGAGCCGCTCGCGAATTGAGCACACTTTCGGAAGCGATTTCAGCAAAGTGGCCCCCATTGTCATTCATGGTGATGCAGCCATTGCAGGCCAGGGAGTTGTATACGAGGTCGTGCAGATGGCCCAGCTCCCCGGGTACAAAACCGGTGGTACCATTCATATTGTGGTCAACAATCAGGTTGGTTTTACAACCGATTACCTTGAAGCCCGTTCAAGTACATATTGTACTGATATTGCAAAGGTTACACGTAGTCCTGTGTTTCATATCAATGGTGACGATGTCGAAGCCATCATTTTTACGGTCCGCATGGCACTCGAATTTCGCCAACAGTTTCAATCGGATGTATTTATTGATATTCTTTCATATCGTAAATATGGCCACAACGAGGGAGATGAACCCCGTTTTACCCAGCCGTTGTTATATAAAGCAATCGCCCGGCATCCTAATCCTCGTGATATTTATGCAGCGAAACTGATTGAAGCAGGGGTTTTTACAGCCGATGAAGTTACAGCCGAGATTGATGCATTCGACCAACTGCTTGAACAGAAATATGAAGAAAGCAAAAGTATTGAGAAGCTAAAAATTAAAACTTTTTTGGTTGATGAATATAAACAGTATCGTTTCCCTGAACCGTGCGAAGTGATTGAGACACCTTCGGCAGTCTCGGAAACGGAGTTGTTCAAAGTGGCCGAACGGATTAACCATATTCCATCAGACAAAAAATTCTTTAGTAAGATAGTAAAACTGGTTGATGACCGAAAAGCATTGATTGCCGATAAAAAGGTCGATTGGGCACTTGGCGAGTTACTGGCATACGGAACATTGTTAACCGAAGGGGTTCCGGTTCGTTTGAGCGGACAGGATAGCCAACGGGGTACTTTTTCGCACCGTCATGCTGCTATTGTTCAGGAAGATACCGGAGAGAAGTATTTTCCGTTGCAATATGTTTCCGATAATCAGGCGCCATTTTCCGTTTATAACTCACCACTGAACGAATATGGTGTGATGGGTTACGAATATGGTTATGCAATGGCCTATCCTAAAGGGTTGACGATTTGGGAGGCCCAGTTTGGCGATTTTAGTAATGTGGCCCAGGTTATTATTGACCAGTATATAACATCGGCCGGCGAGAAGTGGGGATTGATGAATGGTTTAGTTCTGATGCTACCGCATGGATACGAAGGACAGGGACCCGAACATTCTAGTGCAAGAATCGAACGTTACCTGTCTCTTTGCGCCAATTATAATGTACATGTGATGAATCCCACCACACCGGCCAATCTTTTTCACATGCTACGACGTCAGGTGCTTGGCGATATCAGGATTCCGATGGTTGTATTTACCCCGAAAAGTTTGCTGCGTCACCCGTTGGTCATTTCACCCATCGAAAACCTTGTTTCCGGCCACTTTATGGAGGTAATCCCGGACAACGAAGTATCGGATGGTCATGCAAAAACGGTAGTATTTACAACTGGTAAAATTTACTATGAGTTGCTTGAACGGCGAAATAAGCTTTCGAGAAAAGATGTAGCTTTCATTCGGGTTGAACAGCTATTTCCATTTCCTGCCGAGACAATTCGGAAGATAATTTATGATAATCCACAGTCAGTCCGGTTTTTATGGGTGCAGGACGAGCCTGCCAACATGGGTGCATGGCCATTTATTTCCCGTAAGTTCCCTGAACTGAAACTGGAGCTGGTAAGCCGTCCGGAAAGTGCAAGTCCGGCTGCGGGTCTGCTCGAAAAACATAAACGCAGGTTGGAGCGTATCCTGGAGGTGGTTTTTAGCTAGTTTTTACAGATAAAATCAGACAAAATTTAACGATATGGTTGTTGAAATAAAAGTGCCTTCGCCTGGAGAGTCGATTTCGGAAGTTGAAATTGGGAAATGGCTTGTCAGCGATGGGGCATGGGTAAAAAAAGGTCAGGAAATAGCCGAAATTGAATCAGATAAGGCTACACTTTCGCTGATTGCTGAAGCCGATGGTGTAGTAAAGATTTTGGTAGCCGAAGGGGCCAAATGCGCGGTGGGTACCGTTGCTTGTACTATCGATTCGGCATTGGTTGCCGACCTGTCGGTTAAGCCTGTAGTGAATCAGGTTGTTGAAACACAAAAGGGAGAGGAGCTGCCGGTTGCCGCTGAATCAAAGCGAGTACTAAAGCCAATTGAACCTTCAGCGCCTCAGATAAAAATGACTCCCGCAGCCAAAGCGGTAATGGAAGAGGAGGGACTTTCGGTCGATGATGTAATTGCAGGTTTGAAACGCTTGACCCGTCAGGATGTTGAACGTGCAAAATCAGCCCTTTCGGCTTCGATCGTTCCTGAACAGAGAGCAATTAGCCGTGACGAAGCGCGTGTGGCAATGTCGCCGCTGAGGCGAAAATTAAGTCAACGCCTGGTAGCTGTGAAGAACGAAACGGCTATGCTTACCACTTTCAACGAGATAGATATGAGCTACCTAATGGCGCTGCGCAAAGATTACCAGCAATCGTTTGTCGACAAACATGGAGTGAAGCTCGGGTTTATGTCGTTCTTTACCAAAGCGGTAAGTGTGGCGCTTGGTCAGCATCCGGCAGTCAACTCGATGATTGACGGCGAGGAGATTGTTACACCTGCTTATCACGATATTGGTATTGCGGTACAAACCCCCAAAGGGTTGATGGTTCCTATTGTTCGAAATTCCGAAAGCAAAAGTGTTGCCGACATTGAAAAGGAAATCAAAGCGTTGGCAGATAAGGCCAGAGATAAGCGGTTGTCGGTCCCTGAGATGACTGGAGGAACTTTTACTATTACCAACGGCGGTGTTTTTGGTTCGTTAATGTCGACCCCAATTATTAATCCTCCGCAAAGTGCGATTCTTGGAATGCACAGCATCAAAGAACGGCCTGTAGCTGTCAATGGCAAGGTTGAAATCAGGCCGATGATGTATGTTGCCCTTTCGTACGATCACCGTATCATCGACGGAAAGGATTCTGTCGGATTTCTGGTTAAGGTGAAGGAGCTGATTGAGAACCCATCGAAACTGCTATTCGAAGGTAAAACTGTCGAGGAAATTCTGCTTGGTTTATAAAGATTGAATTAAGCTAAAAAAGAGATTACTGTAAAGTAATCTCTTTTTTGTGTGATCAATCGAAGGTGAATTATTCAATTACTTCAGTCCAGTTGTGGATATCTGGTTCAGTTCCATATTGGATGCCACGAAGTTTCTCGTACAACTGTACGCTTACTTTACCGGGTTCAGTACCAAACACATACTCTTTGTCTAAATCAGCATCGTAGATTCGCTTGATTGGAGAAATAACTGCAGCTGTACCACAGGCTCCAACTTCTTCGAAACTGGCAAGTTCATCAATTTCGATTTGCCGTTCTTCTACCGTCAAACCCATATCCCTGGCCAGCTGGCGCAAACTCATATTGGTAATCGATGGCAGAATGGAGGAGCTTTTGGGAGTGACATAAGTATTGTTTTTTATCCCGAAGAAATTGGCCGGGCCACATTCATCGAGATATTTCTTCTCTTTGGCATCGAGGTACAGAACGGCCGAGAACCCATTGGAATGGGCACGATCGCCTGCAACCAGACTGGCAGCATAATTTCCCCCCACTTTTATTCTTCCCGTTCCAAGCGGTGCTGCACGATCGTATTCGCGGTAGATAGCCAAATCGGTTGGTTTAAAACCCTCTTTGAAATAGGGACCAACCGGCATGACGAAAACAATAAAAAGATATTCGTTGGCCGGTTTTACACCAATTTGTGGCCCTGTACCAATCAGTAAAGGACGGATATATAGTGAAGCACCTGATTCGTAGGGAGGTACAAAATGTTTGTTCAGTTGAACCACTTTTCGGATGGCTTCCGCAAATTTTTCTTCGGGCATCTCAGCCATCATAATGCCTTTCGATGAATTAATCATACGTTTGGCATTCTCGTTCATACGGAATACCCTGATTTTCCCATCTTTACCCATAAAAGCTTTCAGGCCTTCGAAAGCTTCCTGACCGTAATGAAGCGATGTTGCAGCAATGTGAATATTAATGTGTTCAGAATCACTAACTTCGAGTTCTCCCCAACTTCCGTTGCGGTACCAACATCTGATATTGTAATCGGCTTTGCTATAGCCGAAACCAAGATTTTTCCAATCGATTTGTTGCATAATTCAACTTTTTAAGGTGCTAAGTTAACGTATTTATCTTTTCAATTTGGCGAAAGTCATTTTAGCCGGTTATATTTTTGCTTAAAAATAACCCTATCAGCGGAGCCAAAAAATGATCTATTTCTTATTTTTCTTAAAAATGAGCTTATTGTTATCAACAGGAAAAGCCTTTTTTTTTGCTTGAAGAATATAAATTGCTGATAATCTGGTCTGTTTAAAATCAACAAAATGTTGATAAGTTTGGTTTGTAACGGGTTGATATAAAAGGGATGAAAAGTTTGCAAAGTGTCTGAATGTGCTCTACATTTGAAATATCAGGCAAGCCATAAAAGGTCGCCCTGAAGCGATGGGAAAGCGGAATTGTTCTTAACTGAACGAAGAAGCCGACCGAACGGCGATAAAAAGTTGCATTGCTGAAGGGCCGGAGATTGAGCTGAAAGGTTATCACCGGGAAGTTCATCCATCCGAAAAGAGACGCCAGTCGTTCTTGAAAAAGGTTGGGCAAAGAATCGGGGCGGATTGCTGAACAGAGATGTGAAAGC
>JACCEE011415185.1_pt1 | contig 70623 bp, 57 predicted proteins | sample 7449931 | NCBI WGS metagenome assembly JACCEE01 (sample SAMN15323457, study PRJNA562643) | freshwater metagenome | isolation source: river surface water | place: USA:Blue River Watershed | collected 2017-08-19
AGTCTGCTACTACAAGCGCATTTGCTCGTACTACAGAAGGTACATTCGAAGCACCTACAAACACTAAGTTTGTTGGTACATTGAACAATGCTATGAAGATCTATGTAAACACATACGCTCAGAACGACACAGTTCTAGTTGGTTACAAAGGTGCTAACGAGAGTGATGCAGCAGCATTCTACTGCCCATACATTCCTCTAATGAGCTCTGGTGTTGTACTAGATCCATCAACATTCGAACCAGTCGTATCATTCATGACACGTTATGGTTATGTTGAACTAAGCAACACAGCGTCATCTCTAGGTAACGCTGCTGACTACCTAGGTACAGTCACATTGGCTGGCGTAGTATTCAGCTAATCAACTTACCGTAAGGTACGTTAATTATAAAGGGCTCTTCGGAGCCCTTTCTCTTGAATAGATAAATACTGTGTCTAAATTATGTGCCTGTCTTTGAGCAGGACTTATGCAGAATCCCTCTGCGTAGACCTAGAACGTCACTTTAAGGAGAAACAAATGGGACGTCCATTAAACAAAAAATATTTCGGTAACCGCAACATTGGTGGTACTGGTACAGGCGATAACTACGGTATCGGCGGCCAAGGTATTGCAAGTGTAACGCTTAATGCATTAGGTGCTTATACAACTCGCCCAACAATTACATTTCCAGCCCCAACACTTCCAACAGGTGTAACAGCTACAGGTACAATTACTTCTGAAGTTGAAAGTGTAACAGCAACTGGCGGTACACAAACTGGTTATACAGTTGGTCAATTAGTTACTGTTGACGGTACAGACGCAGTATTGCGTGTTGCTACAATTGGTGGCACAGGCGGCGACGATGCGCTAACATTTGACTTTACTGGCGGTAGCCGTGGTACGTTTACTACATTACCAAGCGGTGCTCAAACAACTACTTCTGACGGAGCAGGCGCTGGCCTAACAGTTACTTTACGCTTCCGTGCTAAAGCAGTTGTAATTACAGAAGCAGGTTCTGGTTACATTGATAACACTGATCTAGAAGCAGGTGACTTAACATTTACTCAGTCTGTAACAGCTAGTGCTATTGGTCTAACAACAGATACTGGTAATGTTGGTAGTTCAACAAACCAAGAAAACGCTATTGTTGCATATGCTTACGTAACTGGCGGAAGCAACTTAGTTGCAGATATTGTTAAACAAGTATCAACAAATCGTTATAAAGTTAAGACAGCTGACGGTACAATGATTTGCGCTCTAGTAACCGACGGTGTTGCTAACGCGGCTGGCGAAATGACAATTACAGCAACAGATAGTGCAAGCAACACTTACTATGTTAAGAAGTTAACTGCACACAGAGCTACATTGGTTCAAATTGCAGGCGGAAGCAACTACGTGTACTCAGACAACCAAAGCGCACCATGGTCGTTTAGTGCTGCATCTGGCGTCTATGTGCAGATTGCTAATGCTTAATTAATTATGGGGACTTTGGTCCCCATTTAGGAATGTAAATGAAAGTTCTTAATGTCGTAAACGGTGATTATAAAGTTATTGTTCAACAAGACGGTAACATTTATCTTGATACTAACCCGGAAGGAAAAAGCACTGCCGACATGGCTGGTGGGCTAGGCACGGTTACTATTACTGGTAATCTTGTAGTTCAAGGTGATACAACTTATGTTAACGTTAGCGACATGCAGGTTGAAGATAACATTATCATTATTAACAAAGGCGAAAGCGGCGCAGGCGTAACACCCAATAGCGGCCGAGCTGGTATTACTATTGATAGAGGTAGTTTAACAGATTCTTCAATTTTATTAAATGAAAATGTTGCTCATTTAAACAGTTCTGGAAGTTCAACAGACGGAACGTTTACATTCGTAAATGATACAGGTGCTCTAGTAGGTATACAAACTTGTAGTATTAATACTAACGGCGAAAATTTATATTTAATTAATGCGCCAGGAGACGGCGTAGTAACAGTTACAGGAACAGATCAATACGAAAGAAACGTATTTGATTATACTAATTACGATTTGGATCCTCCAACTGGACCTATTACTATTGTTGATGCAGATGCTTTACCTAACGTACAAGCATTAGCAGATTATGTAGATAGTACGCTAGCATTTTTTGATGACTATGCAATATCCGAAGATGATACAGCAGTTGAATGTATTGACAAAGATGCAGCAAACTATTATAGAACATTATTAGATCCTAGTTATGTTTTACCAGTTGCAAGTAAAATTGCGTTTAGAGTTGACGGAAGTGAACGAGGAACATTTACCGTTGATGGACTAACTGTTGACAATGTTAACGTTTTTACAGACACTATTACTAATACAAATGCTAGCAATGATTTAATTTTAACCGCTACTAATAATATTGTAAGAATTGATGCAATTGCAAAATTTGAAGAACAATCAAGTGATCCAACAGGTGTATCAAATTACAGTAAGTTGTATACAAAAACTCCAGGAACAGGCATCGGGACTCCTGGAAAGAGTGGTGTATACTTTGTAAATAGTCTTACAGCAGACGAACTAGTAGCAAAAAATCGAGCACTATTGTTTAGTATATTATTTTAAGGATAGGAAATGGCATTATATAATACAGAAATTTTAGCAACTAACACAACACTTGCATCAGGATCTGGTGAACGTGCCATTACTACTGTTATTGTTTGCAACACAACAAGCGGTGATTTACCGTTAACACTTTATGCAGTTGCTAATGGCGGTACCGCAGGCGCAGGAACTATGATTGTTAATGCACTAAATGTTCCTGCCGGAGATACTGTAAGTTTTGATCAAGAAAAAATAGTTTTAACTACAGGCGATGCTCTTGTAGCAGCAAGTTCGGGAACAGGATTAACAGCAACAGTAAGTACATTGGCAGTTTAATATGCGATTTTTAAAAACACTAACGCTTAACCGTAGAGCAATTTATGACGACAGGGTAGCTGTTCGCACAGATAATTCTGTGATGATGAATACTGACAACAATTTATTAATTCCTAAAGGAACAACACTTCAGCGCCCAACAAGTCCGGTTAACGGAATGATTCGCTATAATACCGACCTAAGTGCTTACGGAGAATTTGAAGTCTATCAAGGTAGCAGTTGGAGGACAGTTAGATTTAAAGAACCTAATGCAGTTGTCCTACAAGACTTAGGTGTAGGCAACGATAGCGATACAATTTTTGGTCCGTTAACTCCAGATCCGTTTACTTATACTGCACAAGCAGGCGTAACTTGGGATGCAGAACAAATTGGTAAAAATTTAATTGTTATTGTAGATACTGTTTTCCAAGTGGCAGGCACTAGTGCTAACTTTGAAATTGTACAGAACCCTACAAGTACAGGTACTGGCGCAGAAGTTTCTGGCAATGTACTTTCTTTAGGCGAAGAATATATTATTACAGCAGTTGGCGATGCTGATTTTACAACAGTAGGTGCCAGTGCCAACACAGCAGGAACAGTGTTTACTGCTACAGGAACTGACGCTGGCGGAACAACCGGATTAGCTAGACTAACAGGAACGTATATTGATTTTAACACTTACGTACCTAACTTAAAACACGCCTACGTTTACCACAAATTTGATCAGTAATCTACCGATAAATAGTGTAACGGAGCACTATATATGGCCAATTTAGGTAGAATATCAGGTCAACTTCTCAAAGACAACCTTACAAGAAACGGTCACGACCTAGCGTTTGATACCAATTTATTATTCTTAAATGTTAACAGTAGAGTTATATCTGTTAACACGGATACAACAGATCCGGCAAGAGCGTTATTAGTAGATGGAAAAACATTAACTACTAATTTAGATTCTACTTCTTTATATTTCCCCAACTCACTAGCTCCTACATTTAGTATTTCTTCAAACGAAATTGCTAGTAACGCAATTTTAAATTTAGTTGCATCTAGCTACGTTAATGCAGATGAAATAATCACAGATAAAATTAGCATTAATAATAATGTAATATCTACTCTAGGAACAAATCAGTTATTATCTATTGAGCCTAACGGAACAGGCACTGTTGAGATTATCAGCGGCGTAAACATTACCGGAAACTTAACAACTCCAAATGATATTACTCTAGATGGCCACATTACATTTGGCAGTGACGATCAAGATTCAATTTCGTTTGCGGCAGACATAAACAGTAACATTATTCCAGACCAAACAGATTTATATTCGTTAGGATCCAATCCAGTTAGCGGAAATAGATGGGAAGGACTGCATACAGAATTAATTAACGGACAAGAAATTTCCGCATTAGGAATAGTATCCGGTGATATTAATCAAGTATTAAGACAAGGTAACGTTTGGTATGTTGCAGCAAACGGTAGCGATGCAAACGTTGGAGACCACCAAGAAGGACCGTTTGCTACAATAGGACATGCACTTACACAAGCTAGCGCCGGCGACGAAATTTTTATCTATCCAGGTACATACCAAGAAGCCTTTCCGTTAACTATACCGGTAGGTGTAAGTGTTAAGGGCTCAGGCATACGATCGGTTACTGTTACTCCTACAGCAGGAACAAATACAAATAACGCATTTGTTATGAACGGAGAAACTACTTTAAGTGATCTAACAGTAAAAGATTTTTATACAGGCTATGCGTTTAGTTTTGCTAGTAATTTTAAAGTTACTACTCGCAGCCCTTATGTTCAAAATATTAGTGTTATTACACAAGAAAGCTCATTAGGAGCAGGGGATGCAGGTAAAGGTGCTTTAGTAGACGGTAGTGTAGCACACCCCGATACTAAAGAAGCATCTATGTTATTCCATAGTGTAACTTTTATTACACCAGATGTAGATGCAATTACAATGACAAACGGTGTTAGAGTCGAATGGCTTAATAGTTTTATCTACTATGCATATAGAGGACTATACGCACTAAATGGAACTTTAGGTTTATCTAGTTTAGGGACTAGATTTGGCGCCGAAATTCGAAGTATAGGTTCGGCAAACGTTTACGGAACTTACGGTGCAGTTGCAGATGGTGCAAGCACGTTAATGTATCTGATCAATCATAACTTTGCATACATTGGATCAGGAACAGACAGTACCAATGATGCCTCATTAAACGTACAAGAAAACGAAACTGTTGAACTTAATGACGGTAAAATTTATTATCAAAGTGTTGACAACAAAGGTAATTTTGCCGTAGGCGATGCATTTAATGTTAGTTTTGAAACCGGTGGCGCAAGTATTAACGGTATAACTACTAGCGCCACAGGTATAACTTCTATTAATTTTAGCGACGGTACTAGTGAAACTATAGTTAACAGCCAATTAGTATCTACAGGAAAGATAAAATTTGAAGATAACAATATTAACAGTTTAGCTGGTGCTGTTAATTTTTCTTCAAACACAGGTGAAATTTTATTAAACAACAACACAGATATTCCCTACAATTTAGGTATAGATGGTAATTTTACAATAGATGGGATACTAACTGTAGGTAATCAATTTATTGATGTAGTAACATTCAATGCACCTGCAGAGTTTGATTTTAGACCACAATCTCCAACATACAAACTAGGATCTTCTGACAACACATGGAGTAAAGTTTATGTTGTAGCTGCACAAATTGACGACACAGTTAGCATTAGTGCAAATACAATCTCCACAATAACTACAAATACAGATTTAGAACTAGTAGCCAATGGTATTGGACAAGTAAAAACAACAACTAGTGATGTTGAAATTGATCAAACTCTAGATGTTGCAGGAACTAGTACTGTACAAGATCTTAGCATAACTGGCGCAGTTAGTCTGTTAGGAGATTACAACCAAACTGGTAACTATACTCAAACTGGTAATAGAGATGTTTCTGGAACACTAACAGTTACTAGCGATGTATTTTTTGACGATATTAATTTTATCGACAATCGTATTTTAACTACAATAGGAAATAACGATTTAGAATTATTAGCTAATGGTACAGGAATTGTAGCATTTAACGAAAATTTAAGAGTTGTTAACGACTTTACAATTGGTAATTTAGAAGCTAACGGTTTAGAAAACTCCTTAACAATCACCTCGGACATTTTTACAGATAACACTATTAACATAGATAATAATACAATATCTATTCTTACAACCGATACAGATTTAGAATTAACAGCTGACGGAACAGGGCAAGTAAATGTAACAACTACAGACGTAGTAATTGATCAAACATTATCTGTTAACAGTACAACATATACAAAAGATGTTAATGTTACCGGAGATATACTGCTAGTAGGAGATTACAACCAAACTGGTAACTATACTCAAACTGGTAATAGAGATGTTTCTGGAACACTAACAGTTACTAGCGATGTGTTCTTTGACGATATTAATTTTATCGATAACAGAATATTAACTACTATCGGCAATAATAACTTAGAGTTGTTAGCAGCTGGAACAGGCATTGTAAAATTTAACGAAAATTTAAGAGTTGTTAACGACTTTACTATTGGAACTTTAACATTAAATGGATTAACAAATTCTGGAACAATAACCTCTGATATTTTTACAAATAGTGATATAACAATTGTAGATAATTCTATATACACTACGGTAGGAAATACTAACTTAACTCTTACAGCAGCAGGAACAGGCTCTGTGTATTTGCCAACAGATCCAGTATTAATTGATAATAACCTAACAATTGCAGATACTGCTAATTTAAAAACTACAATTATAAACGGAACGTTAGACCATTTAGGAAACACAACTCAAACAGGAAATGTTCTAAATCACACAGGCAACTTTGACCTAACAGGTGATTTAACAGTAACAGGTACAAATGCATGGTTTAAAGATGTAAGGATTGTAAACAATCAAATATATACGTCTTTAACTAACAGTGATTTAGTATTGTCTGCAAACGGCTCAGGCATTATTAATTTAAACGATTATGCAAATTTTGGAGTAGACTTAACAGTTAGCGGATTAACTAGTACTAGCACACTAACCAGCACTGGTACTGTTTTATCTGATATTTTTACAGCCGGTGACATTGAGATCTATGATAATATTATTACAACTACTTTAGGAAATAATAATTTAATCTTAACAGGAAATGGCACAGGTGGTCCAAAATTAGAAAAAATTAAATTTAATGCAGATACTATTAGCACAGATAGTAGTAATTACAACATTATTCTAACTACTCCTGGAAAAAATGTTTTACTTAATACTACAACTTCCCTAAAAGTACCAGTTGGTACAACAATTAATAGACCGACACTAGTTCAAGGTGACGTTAGATTTAATACTACAGACAGTTTATATAGGGGTTATAGTTCTGCAAAAGTTGCATTTGGTGGAGTTTATTCTGATAACCTTGCAACAAAAATACTAGCACACCCTACAAATAATACATTAAACTTTACCAACAATAGCACACAGACTGCAAGTTTTTCCTCAACTGGACTAAACGTAAATGCTCTACAAGTTGATGATTTAAATTTTAATAATAGTACAATTTCTTCTACGGCTACAAACACAGATGTAACTTTTACTCCTAACGGTTCTGGTTATGTAACTATAGGAACTATGGGGTTAGCATCCAATGAAATTTTAAATTTAGACTTAACAGATCCTTTATTATTACAAAATACAAACTTTGGTTATGTTAAATTTAACGGAACAGGCGGTATAGTAATTCCTTCTGGTGACTCGGCTTCTCGGCCTTTAGCCCCTCAAACAGGTGACTTACGTTGGAACACTGACCTAAGTGAAGCAGAGGTGTTTAATGGCATTGCTTACCAAGCATTATCCGGTTCTGGCGGTGATGTATTAAGTGCAGAAGAAGTACAAGAAGTTACCAATTTATGGGGCCTAGTACTGGGCTAATTTACCAAACGGCTAAATACTACTGATTACGAAAAAGAGCGTTTTTCGTATGGTTAAACTGTGGTAAACCAGCAAAGAGCCTTCGGGATGCGGACTCGATCCAAACTTGGTTAACCGTGCAACACGGGGTATAAGGAGAGCTCATGAGCCAGCTTGGTCGTATTTCCGGTCAACTTTTAAAAGACAACCTAACTCGTAATGGCCATGATCTAACGTTTGATGATGATCTCCTACACTTAGATGTGACAGGCCGTAAAGTTGGTATCAAGACAACAAGTCCAACACAAGAATTAGAAGTTAACGGCACAACAAAAACAACAGATTTAGAAGTAACAAACCAAGCAGACCTTGGTGATATTACTATTCTAGGCGATACAATTACCAGCAACACTGGTGTACTAAACTTAACAAACGGTACAGGTGATCATGTTGCATATCAAGCAAAACTAGTAGTCGACGACATTACTGTAGAAAATAATATAATTTCTACAAACACGACAGACACTAATTTAGAAATAAGACCAAACGGTACCGGTACCGTAGATATCTACGCAGATACAAACATTTATGGTAATGTCTATGTTACCGGAAATATTCAAGCCGACGGCAGCATTATTGTTGGCGACACAAACACAGATAATATTACTATTAATGCAGACGTTTCTAGTAACATTATTCCTGATGCTAATGATACATATAGATTAGGTGATGGCGGAACTGCTTATGTAGAAACTACAGATTTTACATTAGGTGATGTTGTATTAACAGTTAGCAGCTCTGGAACTTCTGTAGAATTAGCAATACCTGCCGCCGGACCTGCATGGGTTGATGCGTTAACCGCGCATTTAGTTGGCAAAACTTATCAATTAATTTTAGATGGAGTAACTGGAACATATTCTGTTACAACTTTAAGTGCCTGGACCGGAACAAATCCGCAGACTGTAACAACAACAAATGACAGTTTAGCAGATGGTGTATATAATGTTTCGTCTATTAGATTTGATTTAAAACGTTGGGCTGATTTATGGGTACAGAATATCTATACAGACAACGTTGTATCTAGTAGCCTTGTAGTTGATGGTATTGATTTAAACTTACGCCAAGGAAATATCTACTACGTTGCAGTTAACGGCAGTGATGCAAACGACGGTAATCATCAAAACGATCCGTTTTTAACTTTAAAATTTGCACTAAGCACAGCAGTTAGTGGAGATACAATTTACATTTATCCCGGTACATACGAAGAAGCATTTCCGTTAACTGTACCTGTTGGAGTAAGCGTCAAAGGCGCAGGAATTCGTGCAGTTAAGATTGTTCCTACAACTGCAACACGTTATAATGATGCGTTTTTACTAAACGGTGAAACTACTGTTGAAGATTTAACTGTTGCCGATTTCTTTAGCGGCGGCAATTACTATACTGTTACTAGCGCAGCAGCAGGTACAACTACAGTTAACGTAGGCATAGCACCATTTGCTCACACTTGGGTAAGTGGCGGAACTATCAATATTAGCGGCACTGACTACGCAATTAGTGGAGCAACTTACACTTATACAACAGGTGTTCTTACAGTAACTCACGCAGGCCCAGATGCAACTGGATTAGAAGTATTTTTATCTAACCTAACATTTAGCTGCAACGGCAGCAATAGAATATTCCCAGACAATGGATATGCATTCCGCTTTGCAGAAGATTTTACTGTAACAAGTCGCAGTCCATATTTAAGAAACATAACAGTATTAACTAAAGGTAGTGTAACAAGCGTATCCGACCCATTAGGATTTGACCAAGGTGACGCAGGTAAAGGTGCATTGATCAACGGCGGATATGCAACAGCATCTAGCAATCAAGCCAGCTTACTATTCCACAGTGCTACATTCATTACACCTGGTGTAGATTGTATCTGCATGACAAACGGTGTTAGAGTAGAATGGCTTAACAGCTTTATCTATTATGCCAACCGTGGACTATATGCCTACGACAGTAACTATGGATTTGCCCTACAAGGTAAAACAAGATTAAAGTTGCCAGCAGCAACTAGAACAGGAACTTGGGCAGTAAGCGATACTGTTAGTTATTACGATACTGACGGAGTAACTGTATTAGCAAGCGGAACAATCGATAGCGTTGACGGAGATTGGATCAACCTAACAGGAAAACAAGCCGGTTTTGAAATTCCATCGGATAGAGATCCTAAGACAGTAACAGTTAATGGTGATGCAAAATTAAGCACAGCACAACTAAAATTTGGAACAGCTAGTTTATCGTTAGATGGAACCACAGATTATCTATCACTACCTAGTCAAGCAGACTTTGGCTTTGGTACAGGAGATTTTTGTTTAGAAGCATGGCTATACCCTACCGCAACTGGTACTTACAGAACAATATTTGATTTAAGATCTAGTGCGGTAGATACTGGTGGAATAATCTTAGGATTGTCTGATATCAATGCGCTATACTTTTTCTATAATGGAAATTATAGAGTAGGCCCGGTAGGAACTGTTTCAACTAATACTTGGACACATGTTGCCCTAGCTAGAGTTAGTGGAACTACAAGAGCTTTTGTAAACGGAACACAAGTAGGCTCTGATTACATTGATGCTAATAATTATGCAGCCCGCCCAGTTAGAATTGGCGCAGACCCGAACGGAAATTACGCATTTCCTGGATATGTCGATGATGTAAGAATTTCTAAAGGAGTTGGAAGATACACAACAACCTTTACAGCACCAACTGGTGCTTTCTTAGGTGATACTAGCACAGTTTTATTATTACACCTAAACGGCACAAACAACAGCACAATTATTACAGACGATGGTGTAACATTTGTTGACATTAGAAGTAGCAGCGGCGGAACAAGTACCGACTTGCAAGTTGCAGACTACAGTGATTTCGGTGCAGAAATTCGTAGTATCGGTAGCGCCTGTGTTTACGGTAACTACGGTGTAGTAGGTGATGGCCAAGGTGTTATTGCTTACTTGATCGGACAAAACTTAGCCTACATTGGTAACGGAAAAGAAACAACTAACGATCCTAACACCGTTATACAAGCTAACGAAGTTGTTGAACTAAACAATGCTAAAATTTATTACCAAAGCGTTGACCACAAAGGCGACTTCCGCATTGGTGATTTGTTCTATGTTAACCAAGCAACCGGTGAAGTAACATTTACAAACAGTAACGTTACCATTGGAACAAGTTTAACATTCGACGACGGCCTAGGCAATGTAACCTACTTAGATGCAAGTAAAATTGAAACTGGCGATTTTAGAATTAGCGGAAACACTATCGAAACGCTGAGCCAAGACTTTAATGTAACTGCGGCAAGCAACCAAATTAATTTACAAAGCAATGTAACAATTACAGGTAACCTAGGAGTTACTGGCAATGTTACAGTAGGTGGAAACGTTATTATAGGTAACGAATCAACAGACACTGTGCAGTTTGTTGCTGGTGTAGGTAGCGACATTGTTCCTTCAGATAATAATTTATACGATCTAGGAACTCCCACAGAACAATGGGCTAATTTATATGTAACAGAATTAGATGTTGGTGACATCCAGATTACTAACAACACAATTCAAACGGTAACTGCCGATACCGATTTAGTCTTAGAAGCTAACGGTACTGGTATTATTTCTATACCAACAAGCGATGTTAATTTAGGTCAAGCATTAACTGTAAACGGAACAACAACACTTAACGTTCCGTTAGGAACTGCTCTTGATGTAACCGGAACACTTACTCATACAGGCAATGTTACACAAACCGGTGACGTAGATCAAACTGGCGACTTAACTGTAACTGGAACATTAGATGTTGGATCTACAGTACAGTTCCAAGACATTCAAATTAGTGGTAATACTATTACTACTACATTGCTAAACAATGATTTACAATTAGAAGCAGCTGGAACAGGAAAAGTTTTAATTCCGTCCAATGACGCAGAAGTAACAGGTACATTAACTGTTTTAGGTACAACTTATACAACTACAATTAATAATACTGGTACTGTTACATCTGGAACATTTACCACCGGTGACATTTCTATTAGTACCAATAGCATTACAACAACACAGACTAATAGCAACTTAATTTTAAACGCAAACGGTACTGGTATTATTTCTATCCCATCAAACGATGTAGAAATAACACAAAACTTAACTGTTAATGGTACAACAACTGTAGCTGTATTAGCCGGAACAGCATTAGATATCACAGGCGACGTAGATCAAACTGGCAATGTTACACAAACAGGTGACGTAGATCAAACAGGTGACTTAACTGTAACTGGAACACTTGATGTTGGCGGAATAATTCAATTCCAAGATATTCAAATTAGTGGTAACACAATTACTACTACTCTTGCAAACAACGATTTAGTATTAGAAGCCGCAGGCACTGGTAAAATATTAATCCCGTCTGACAATGCAGAAGTAACAGGTACGTTAACTGTTGTAGGAACAACATCTACAACTACAATTAATAATACAGGTACAGTTACATCTGGAACTTTTAGCACTGGCGATATTAGCATCAATGGTAGTACCATTACTACAACTGTTGGCAGTAACAATTTAGTTTTACAAGCAGCCGGTACAGGCAAAATTTACATTCCTGACAATGATGTTTTTATAGGAAGAACTTTAACAGTTTTACTAACAACTACATTAGATGACACTAATATTGTAGGCGCACTAACACACACTGGTGATACTACAAGAACAGGTAACGTAACACAAACTGGGAATTACACGCTTAACGGTGATTTAACAGTATCAAATGTTGCTCAATTTAAAGATATCAACATTACAGACAATACTATTACAACTACTGTTACAAATAATAACTTAATAATGTCTGCAAATGGTACAGGCATTATTAGTGTTCCTACTAATGATGTTAGTATTGCTCAAGATTTAACTGTTGTTGGAACAACCTACACTGCAAATATTGAAAATACTGGTACAGTAACCGCTAATACTTTTACAACTGGCGACATTAGTATTACTGGAAATACTATTCAAACTACTGCAACTAATAGTAACTTACAATTACAAGCAGCAGGAACTGGATATGTTGTATTAGAGCAATTTGATGTTCAAGAAAATGAAATAAGAATTAATTCTGGAACCGACATGGTTTTAACACCAAACGGAACAGGTATTGTAAATATTAATTCTACGCAAAGTATAAAGATTCCGGTAGGAACAACACTAGAAAGACCAAGTCCTGCTTCTGCTGGTATGGTTAGATTTAATACAGACTTAACAAGATATGAAGGTTACGATGGAAGCCAATGGGTTAGAATTGACGGTGTAAGTGATGTTGACGGAAACACATACATCACAGCAGAACTTACACCTGGTGCAAACGATAATACAATTAGATTTGTAACAAATGGAACACAGGTTGCAGATTTAACAAGTACAAGATTAAATGTTATTAATGTTGATGTTGATAGTATTAACATCAACGACAACACAATTTCTACAACAACTACAAATACAGATTTAGTAATAAGTCCTAACGGAACAGGTAGTTTAAAAATAGGAAACTTTGCTTTCCGTAGTAATGTGATTACAAATACTGTAAATAACAGTATAACATATTTTAACCAAACAGGCGACGGATACGTTAAAATTAACAGTACCGGCGGATTTGTTATTCCGGTTGGTGAGACTGGAGATCGTCCGGCACTGTTTGAACTAGGTATGATGCGATATAATACCACCGATCAAAGAGTGGAAATATGGGACGGCTCTGCCTGGGTAGGTGCAGGACAAGGCGCAGGCGGCGGTGTTACAGCAGCCGAAGCACAAGATATCGGTATTGTTAGCGCAATTATTTTTGGATAAAGAAAATGGCATCATTTTTTAGAAACGCAGTTCTTACAGAAGTTGGTACAACTCCGGTAACTGCATTAGAAACAGCAAGTAACACACGCATGACCGTAATTGGTATGAGTTTAGCTAATCTTACAGAAGGATTAGTACTTGTTGATGTAAGGTTAGAAGACGACACTACAACGGTAGGGTACTACGCTAAACAAATTAGCATACCACCTAACTCAAGTTTAAGATTGATTAACGGCGGCGAAAAACTAATCCTTGCAGAAAGCAATAAACTATACATAAACTCAAACGTAGCAGATTCATTAGATGTTATTATTAGCTATGTTGAATTAATTTAAAGGAGCATAACATGACATATTATGTTGGACAAGATAACGATTTAAATCAAATTTTAGGATCAGGAAATCCTAGATACTTTTATGCTCTAAGACGAGATGACGAAGGCTTATTGTATTTTGCAAAAATTGATCAATTGATTGATACAGATACTATTACTATTAACAATTCGGGTCTTACAGAAAACGACTATACCGATTTTGAATATGGTGTAGATTTCTTTGATGGGCGTACAGAAGCGGATCATAGCAGACCTTACTCGAACTTACAGTGGGATCAATATCGATGGGATAGTAAAAATGTATATTACTACATTAATGCCGCAGGCGAACTTATTGTAAGAATTAATCAAAGTTACACATATCCACCAGAACTAATCGTAAGTTAAGAATATAAGGGAAATTTAAAATGGCAGCAGAATTTAAAATTGGCAGACTGCGTTATACATGGAGAGGCCAGTGGGCAACTGGAACGTTCTATAATAGAGATGCGGTAGTTGCACAAGAAGGTAAGACTTATGTTTGTCTAGTACCTCATACCGCAGGTAACTTTTTTGACGACCTAGAACACTATGATCCAGAAGCAGGGTCTACCCCATACTGGCAATTAATGTTAGATGGAACAAGCTGGAGAGGTGAGTGGCAACCTTTAACAAATTATACCGAAGGTAATATTGTTATATACGGTGGCACTTTATACAAGAGGATTACGAATACTGCCAGTGGTGCAACTTTTAATCCAGCAAACTGGGAAGTATATATTACTGTAGATAGCACATGGTCTGGAGATTTTGCAGCTGATACTTTATATAAGATAGGCGAAATTACAAGATACGGCGGAATTGTTTATAGATGCACACTTGAACATACTTCTGATGTAACAGGAGTAATTGAAGTTGACAACTGGGAAGTATTGTATACCGGTATTGATTTTAAAGGCGAATGGGACAACTCTGGCGTAGTATATAAACCAAATGATGTAGTTAAGTATGGTGCTAACTTATGGATCTCTAACACAGATCACGAAAGTACAACCGAATTTGACACCCCTGCAACATGGGCACTATGGATCCCAGGATTAGAATTTGGCAGTACATGGGTCGACTCTGAATCTTATCAAGTTGGAGATGTAGTATTATACGGCGGCTATTCTTATATTAGTAATACTACAAACAATGAAAATAATACGCCATCAACAGATGCAGTTAATTGGACATTGTTAACTACAGGCTACAAACACGAGGGACAATGGGATAATACTATTTCTTATAAAGTTGGAAGTGTTGTAAAAAGAGGAGCTAATCTTTTTGTAGCAATTCAAGACAACAGTAGCGAAGATCCTACCTCTGCCGCAATAACAGCAACTTATTCTTCGGCTGGTAGTTCTGGTACAACATTAGCGGTTGATGATACTACGGGAATTTATCCTGGTATGATCATCACAGGTTTAGGATTTAACAAATCACAATATGTAATGGAGATAGTAGACTCTACTACCTTAACTATAAGTCAAGCACCATACTCATCAATTACAAATGGAACAACACTAAACTTTGTCAGCATTAACGGTGCATATTGGACTTTGATTTTCTCAGGTGCTCGCTGGAGAAATAGATGGGATTTAGGGCAAACATATATTTCAAACGATATTGCAGTATGGGTTAACAAAACTTATAAGTGTGTTAAGACACACACTTCTACAGAAGTTAACAGACCCGACTTAGATACAACTAATAGCATCTGGGTTCAATATATTAATCATGATCCTTTAAACGTATTAAATGTACCTGGAGATATTGTTACATTCTCTAATAATGCTAACCAAGCAATTGCAATTGGATCAGAAGGCTACCTATTAAAATCAGTTAACGGTGTTCCTACTTGGGCAAACGTTTTTCAAACTCCTAATGTTTACTATGTAGCAACCACAGGTACAGATGAAACTACTAGCGGCAGAACATGGGATAACCCGTATGCGTCAATTAGATACGCATGTTCTCAAGTTGCCGCTGGCCTACAAAACCCAGCAGCAAAACTTTCTCTGTCAGCAAATAAAGAGTTTTTAACAGAAGAAGTCGTTCAATGGATAGTTTATCAAAAGCAACAGAGTAATACACCTTTTACTCCTTTAGTAAATCTCGACCAAACTAAAACAAGACGAGATACACGACTATTAGTTGATGCGGTTATTTACGATTTAGTTAGAGGAAGCAACAGTCAAACTATTGCTTATACACTTGCATTCTTTGATAAAGAATATATTTTTAAATTTGCAACTCAAGAAGTTGAAGATCAAATTGAATATTTTATTGCATCGCTTGATCACTTGTTTGACATTATAGTTGATGTGTTAAACGGAGTTGAAACAACATCTTATCAAGATATTAATAGTGTTCCGTCTGCTGTTTCGCAAACATTAAACGAGCCAGTTGATGCACAAGTCATTGTTGATGTTGAATCTTACAGATCTATTATTATAACTGCACTAACAGAAGCAAATACTTCTAGTATTCCTAGAGAAAACCAAGGAGTAAGTGCAACCATAATGGTAAAAACTGGAACATATTACGAAGACCTTCCGATTGTTGTTCCAGCAAATACTGCCCTTAACGGTGACGAACTAAGAGGAGTAGTTGTAAGACCTAAGGTAGTTATAAATCAAACAGTTAGAAGAACTACAACTGGAGTTAATACATTTACTGTAGCATCAACAGCAGGCATGGAAGTTGGTATGCGTGTTCAATTTTGCTCAACAAATTCGGTAAATGGTGTCGATTCAACTTATGGAAATGTTGAACAAGGTATAGATTACTACATAGTTGGTGAAATCACTGATACTACATTTAGCGTAAGTGAAGATCCAGGCGGCCCACAAGTGTCATTAGTTAACTATGTAGGTAACATGTATGTGTACGGAGGTGATGCTCTCAAAGACATGTTCTATTGTCAAAATGCAACTGGCATTAGAAACATGACATTATCAGGATTATTAGGAACATTAAGTGCCTTAAATTTATATGATACAAGAAGACCAACCGGCGGTGTATACGTAAGTTTAGATCCAGGCGCTGGTCCAGATGATACTAGTACATGGATCATTAGAAGAAGTCCGTACATTCAAAACGTAACTACATTTGGCGTTGGCGCAACCGGATTAAAAATTGATGGCACACTACACAATGGCGGTAACAAGTCAATTGTGTGCAACGACTTTACACAAATTATCAGTGACGGTATTGGTATTTGGTGTACTGGTCCAGACTCGTTATGTGAAGCAGTTTCTGTATTCACTTACTATGCCTATGCAGGTTATTTTGCAGAAGACGGCGGACGAATTCGTGCTACAAACGGTAATAGCTCGTATGGTACGTTTGGAGTTGTTGCAGAAGGGTACGATATAAACGAAAATCCTAGTACTGGTAATATTAATAATAGATATTACGAAGCTACCGCAACTCCATTAAGTTCTTTAGGTCTCGAAGCCGATATTTTAAAGTTACAATTCTCTCACGCTGGTGAAAATTACACTAGCCCTGTAACAAACTTATTAAACTATAGTAACAGCTTTACTAACTGGACTAGCGACGGAAATGTAACATTAATTCAATCAGTAGTATCTCCATACGGAGTGTCTGAAGGATGGATTGCTACAGGTAATACATCTGGAACAGATAGCAGCTACTTTTATCAAGATATTACTATTACACCTTCTGGAAAACAATACACAGCTATAAGCGGTACTAATGTTACAGGCGGCGGCATTGGTGCAACTTTTGATATTACTGTTACTAGTACAGAATACATTGTTACAGTTAATGCAGGCGGCAGTGGTTATGTTTCTACAAACGAAATTTTAATTTCTGGCTCTCAGCTAGGCGGTATTGATAATGTTAACGATTTACAATTAACTGTTGCTACCCTATCTGGTAGTTCTGTTGCAACAGTTACAAGTATTGGAGTTGTACCAGCAGGAAGCCAACAAATATATACTGTTAGTGTTTTCTGTAAAAAAGGAACAGTGCCATCGTTTGATGTTTTTGCTACATTTAGCGGATATTCTACAGCAACAAGCATACTTTCTTATAACTTTAATACCGGTGAAGCAACTCCGAACAGTGCATCTTCTGGTTACGAACCAGAAATATTCAGTGTAACTCCCGTGTCTGGTTCAGATAATTGGTATAGACTATCATTTGAATTCTATGATGTTTCTGGTCTAAATGATAGCCTACAAATTAGAATCTACCCAAGAACACAATTTGGTAATTCTGGATATACATTATTATACGGAGCACAATTACAAGCAGATAGTTTAGGGTTTTATCAAAAGACAACAACTAATCGATATACTGCCTATGCTAATATTGATGTAATTGGAGCAGGTAGTGGTGTTGATCTAGTTGCCGATGAAGTTAGAACTGGCAGTGTATACCAAACTCGTATATTAGAAGTTGGCGGAAATACAGGCGGTGCCGATTATCTATTAGCAACAAACAATGCACAAACAGGATCTACATCTCAAATTGTAATTGCACAATCAGATGTTGCCGGCGAAAAAGAATACTTAGGAATGAGAATTTTTGTTAACAACGGTGTTGGTGCAGGTCAATACGGAGTTGTATCTTACTTTGATACTGGTTCTAAAACTATTAATGTGTTAAAAGAGTCGTTTGATCAAACTATCATAAATGCAACAGTTACAGGATCTAATCAATTACAATTAGACTCAACTGCCGATGTAAACACGCTGTATGTAGGACAACCAGTTCAATTTACTCCTCGAATTTTTACAACGTCTGTAAGTAAGATCTCTCAAAGCTCTATAGCAATAATTTCCACTACCGGCGGAGTTGTTAATGAGATTGAATTAGATAGTACTGCTAGATTAGCAGTTAACATGCCTATAAGTTTCTCAGGGACTACGTTTGGTGGTGTTACTTCAAACTTTACTTATTACGTATTGAATATTATTAACGAAACTAATATTCAAATATCAACTGAAGTTGGAGGAGCAGTTACACTACTAACTACAGAAGTTTCTTCAACAATGTCTTTAAATTATCCAGATAGTACTAGCTACTTAACTGGCGCAACTGCTAATATGGATGTTAATCTTCCTATATATTTTACAGGATCTGCACTGTCAGATCTAGAACTAGGAACTACATATTATATTAACGATGTATTTGATATAGATGTGTTTACAATATCAACCGATTTAATTACTCCGGTTGCTACAAATACTACAGCAGTAAGCAACACTATAACAGTTGACTCTAGTACAGGATTAAAATCACTAAATCCTATTAAATTTAGTGGAACGACATTTGGCGGAATTGCAGAAGACACAAAATATTACATAAATCATATTCCAACAGCTTCTGCTATTACTGTATCTCAGACAGCTTATACTACATATGCTTCAGAAACATCATCGTCAAGTAATTTAATTACAGCAGATGATACTTCTAATTTTATTATTGGAAATCCTGTAACATTTACAGGAACAACATTTGGCGGACTAGTCAACGATCAAGTATACTATATTCTATATGTTAATAACATCAACACATTTAGTATTAGTACAAGTTCAACAGAGTTGTCATTACCTATAACTAATACTACTGCGTCAACAAACGAAATTACTGTTAGTTCTGCTACAACTAATATGACCATGTTAAATCCTATTAAATTTAGCGGAACTGCGTTTGGAAATATTGTAGCAGGAACAACATATTACATTAGCAGAATTAAAAGTTCGACAAACTTTACAATGTCCGATGAAATAATTGAAACAGTTGCAACAGAAACAGCTAGTGTATCAAATCTTATTACTGTAGGTAATACAGACGGATTTGTTGCAGATAATCCAATTATCTTTGGCGGCGAAACATTTGGAGGACTTGTATCGGGGCAGGTGTATTACATATCAGCTATTAACGATAGTACTACATTTACAGTTAGTGCTACTGTCGGTGGCGGCGCTGTTTCTCTTACAGATGCAACAGGCACAATTACTGCAAAAACTCCTGGAGCAAATGTTACCTTAACAACAGCCTCTGGAACAATGACTGCTACAACTCGTTATGGTGGATTGCCAGTTAGCTTAGATAATGCAGTAGGTGATATTATTGTAAGAACAACTGGCGCAAGCGTTAATTTAACAACCGCAACCGGAACAATGACTGGAACAAGCACATCAGAAAAGCTAGAGTTATCTGCAGAATCTGGAACAGTTATTGGAAACTTTAGTGTTCCCCTAATTGGCGGAATTGTTTCTGGTACAACTTATTACGTTGAATCTATCACTCCAGGAACTACAAATGTCTTTACTATCGAAGACACTCCAGGAGGAACAACAATTGCACTAACTTCTGACAGCGGATCAATGTTAATGGGAGAAGTAGGATGGGATAACGTTAACCCTGGAGTAGCACCTGTATCTTCGTTTGATTCAACTACAGTTTATAGTATTGAACCAAGAATTTCTTATTCAAGACCACCGTTCTCGGCAAATGTGTCATCAATTATATCACAAGCACCTGGAACAGAGTATGTAAGTATTGCCTATGGCGAAAATAAATTTATCGCACTACCAAGTTTGGGCAATGTAATCGCAGTATCGACAAACGGTTCTGATTGGTCACAAGCTACATTACCAGCAACACCATCGGGTAATAAATTATGGAAAGATATTACTTACGGAAACGGGTACTGGATGATAATTATGGGTTCAACAGATTCTTCTGCTACAACCGTTCTTTATTCTAATTCAAACGGCGTTACATGGAAAACAGCAACAGCATCGGCGAATAACTGGGAAAGGGTTGCATACGGTAACGGAAGATTTGTAAAAATAGCAAATAATGTTACATCCGCGTCTCCTGTACAGTACTCTACAAACAACGGAGCAACTTGGTCAACAAGCGCAGACAATTTATCTGCACAAGCTAGCGGCGCTGGCTGGGTAGACCTAGCATTTGGAGCCGGGACATTTGTTGCTCTTGCAGGTGATAGAAAAGTAGCATATTCTACAGACGGTGCAGTAAATTGGACAGAAGTAGACTTACCAAGAGTAGGACCAGATTGGTCTAGCATCTGTTATGGTAACGGACGATTTGTTGCAATTTCTACAACTATTGGAAAATCTGCATATAGTTTTGATGGTATAACATGGTATTCAGGTGTATACGATGTTGCAGGAACACACATGGCTTACGGCAATGGAGTGTTTGTAACCTCAGGTTACGAACCAAGCGGTACCCCAACTTCTTATGTATCTGAAGATGGTGTATCATGGCTGCAAAAGCAATCGGTGGTAGATCTCGGGCCAATTGCATACGGTCTTGACAATACTGGTCAGGGTATCTTCCCAAGCGTCAGCGGCCAAAGCTCGTCAAATATTTTAAGAGCAGGAAGCAGAACAAAAGCAAGACCTGTTGTAACAGGTAATCAAATTGTTGAAATTAACGAATGGGATACTGGATCAAATTATGGATCTCCCCCAACTGTTACAATTACAGATTCTAATGCTACAGTAACAGCAACGGTATCAGCTTTAGTAGGGTCAGGTGTGCTAGCAAACCCAACATTTATTAATCGAGGTACTGGTTACAACACTAATACTACTTCTATTAGGATAAACGGAGCTGGCTACGCAGATCAATACCAAACTGGTTTAACGTTAATTATTGATAATTTAACAAGGTTGCCAGCCGCCGGTGATAATATTGCTATTCAAGGTAATAGCACTATTTACAAAGTAACTAGCGCAACAGCATTAGATGGAACTACAGCACCTGATATATTAGCAAGTGTAGGAATTTCTCCGTCTATGACAGTAGGATTATCCCCAAATAACGGTGTCCCTGTTACTGTTAGAACAAAATACAGTCAAGCACGTTTAACAAACCATGACTTTTTAAATATTGGATACGGAAACTTTGAGGAATCAAACTATCCTAGACTTCCAATTAATACTGTTCTTTCTCCGCAAGGAGAAACTGTAGAATCTAACTACGGTCGAGTATTTTACAGTTCTACAGACCAAGACGGTAACTTTAGAGTCGGTGAATTATTTGCAGTTGAACAAGCTACAGGTATTGTTACTCTAAGTGCAAGTCAATTTGGACTAGAAGGATTAACAGAACTAAGATTAGGCGGCATTGCAGTTGGAGGCAATGCAGTTATAATTACACAGTTTAGTACCGATCAAACTTTTGTAGCCAACTCTAATAATATTGTACCAACACAACGAGCAATTAAAGCATATCTAACTGCTAGATTAAGTCAGGGCGGAGCCAACACATTTACTGGTCAATTAATTGCAGGTACAGTTTTAATTGGTGGCCCGGATAGAATTGCTAGTACAATTCCTAACGGAAATGCCGGGTCTGTTGTTAGAATGCCAAATAAAGTAAACATACATAGAGTCGAAGGCGGTGCCTGGGACGGTAACGGTATGGCATATGCATTGTTCTCAACTGCATTTGCACAACCGCTAGACCCAGAAACCAATTGGTAAAAGCATTAGATAATGGTCTACGATAAATACAATATCAAAGGATGAAAGCAAATGGCTGAATTTAAACTAGGTAGAATTAGATTTGTGTGGAAAGGTGCATGGGCATCTGGTACAGATTACTTAATTGATGACGTTGTAAGCAACGGCGGTAAAAGTTATATCTGTGTTGTAAACCATACAGCATCTGGTTTATTCGATACTGACTTAGACTTTATTCCTACGAAATGGAATATTGTTGCAGACGGCACTAAATGGTCAGGTGACTGGACAGCCGAGACATACTATAACCCAGGTGAAGTAGTAAAGTACGGTGGAATTGTTTATATTTGTACAACAGGTCATGAATCTGCAACAAATGAAAGTCCAGATTTCTTAGGACTAGAAGAACATTTAGAAAACTGGGAAGTATTTGCAGAGTCATTTAACTGGCAAGGCGAATGGGATACTAGTACACGTTACTTAAAAAATGATTTTGTAACCTACGGCGGAACTGTATACGTTTGTACAGTAGGACATATTAGCGACGCATCTGCAACAGCTGGATTAGAAGTTGATTCTGCTAATTGGGATATATTTAATCAAGGTGTAACCTACTTAGGAACTTGGAGCGGCAGCTCTGTTCGCTATAAGGTTAATGACCTTGTTAAGTACGGAGCAGACCTCTGGATATGTACAACTTACCATACTAGTTCAACAACGTTTGCAAGTGCAAATTGGGAACTCTTTGTAGAAGGTTTTGAATTTGAAAATTCTTGGAGCAATAGTACAGTTTACCAACCTGGTGATGTAGTAACATACGGCGGCTATTCTTATATTGCAAAAACTAATAACACAAATAAACAGCCTACATCATACACATCTGACTGGGATGTATTTACAACCGGATTTAATTTCCGAGGCGAGTACAGCGGCCTATCAAATTACAAAATTGGCGATGTTGTAAGAAACGGAAGCTCAACATATGTTGCACTAGTAGATAGCATCGGCCAGCTGGTCTCTAATGGTTCATATTGGTCTGAATTAAACAGTGGATTTAGATGGACTAATACTCCAGAAACATATCTAGCAACTACATCTATAACAACAGTTGGGATAGGGTCTGGAGCAAAGTTTGATGTAACTAGATCTGGAACAGTTTACACTGTATCTGTTGCATCAGGTTTTGCAGGATCAAACTTTGCCGCTGGCGATAAAGTAAAAATTCTAGGCACATCTGTGGGAGGCCTAAGCCCAGCAAACGACATTACTGTTACAGTTGCGACAGTAAGCGGCAATGCCATTAGCACTATAACTTGGACTGGTGGATCTTCTACTTGGACCTCTGCTACATCTTATGTATTAAATGATGTAGTATACTTTGGTGCAAACAGCTATGTTTGCGTAGATCCTCATACTTCAGGTACTCCTAATAGACCAGATAACGACACAGCAGGCGATTACTGGAATCTTATTGCTGCTGGCTCTGAATACAATATTTTAACAACTGACGGCGATCTTGTTTATTATGGAACAAATGGTCCTACAAGATTACCTATCGGAGTTGACGGCCAAGTTCTACGAAGTCAAGACGGATTCCCTATTTGGGCAAACTATGGATTAATTAATAACTTAGTATATGTTGGCCCATTGGGTAGAGATTTACCGTATCCGCAAGCTGGCGCTACTATTGACCAACCTTGGAAAACTGTTCGCTATGCGGCTAAACAAGTTGAAGAAGGTTATCTAACACCAAGTGCTAAAATGCTATTAACAATGAACAAACAGTTCATTATGAAAGAAATTACAGCATGGATTGAATATACGTACACTGTAACTGTTACTGCTGCTGATGATTCAAGCGACAGATTTACTTGTGACAAAACAACAAATCTAATTGCAAATATGCCTATAGTATTTGCAACTAGCATTGCAGGACTTACTGCCGGCGTTACTTACTATGTTAAAACTGTAGCAAGCTCAACAGAATTTACAGTATCAGAAACAGCAGGCGGTTCTGTAAAGCAATTAACTTTATGGTCTGGTAGTACTACAGCAACACTTTCTTATGACTCAGCAGTTTGCGAACGAGATGTAGGCATTGTTGTTGAAGCTATTAAATATGATGTAAGTCATGGCGGAACAATGAAGACTACTGCGGCAGCAAGATCTTATTTTAGTACAGCAGGTAATGCATTTATTACTAGTAATTTTGGTGCTCAAGCAACACAAACTATTTCTGCCTACAATTACCTAGCAGAATTAATTGGCAATGTACTAACTAACACACCAACAAGCAACTATCAAGCCTTCAACGGTCAAACTGACGGTGTAACTCAAATTGTAGATACTAGCTATACAGTTGAATCGGGTGTAGTTGCTAAAGTAGTTGATTTAATAGGAATTATTACTACAGGAATCGACATTGGGTCTGTTACAGCAATTCCGTTAGCAACAAATCCTGCAACAACTATCAGTGTAAAGACTGGTACTTTCAATGAAGTATTACCGATTGTTGTTCCAGAATACACTGCTATAGTCGGTGACGAATTACGTAGTACTATTATTCAACCTGCTAAAGAAAACACATTACTAGCTAACGATAAAGAAAAAACAGTATCGGCTCTTAACAGAATTAATTCTTTAGTAACCGATTTAGTTCAAAACAATACAGTAACAGCAACTTCTGGTAACTCAGAAATACAACAATATGTAAGCGGTTTCAAAGGTGATTCTACTCTAGCAACAGCAGTTGCAGCTAGAGCAACAGATATTAGTACAATTTTAGCAGACGGCTTAGGATCTGTTCCAGCATTTACAGTAACAGATCCATCTGGATATGATACCGGATTCTACGAAGGTCGCCGTTTACTATTGCTTAACAAAGCATTTTTACAAGCAGAAGTTAGTGCTTGGATATCTGCAGAAATTTTAGCAAACAATGTACCGTTTGCTGGATTTACCTACGGTGGCGCACAGCAAACAGCCTGCGAAAGAGACGTAGGATATATTGTTGATGCATTGTGGTATGACATGACCTACGGTGGAAACTTAGAAACTGTAGTAGCTGCTAGATCATTCTATAGTTTAGGAACACTAGTTGAACCTGCAGGTGAAAAAGATCCTGCTATTGCTGCCTATGAATATTTAAAATCTATCATTGGTTATGTTATTAAAGGCGACAACATTAGTTGGACAGCAGTTAACATTACTGTACTTCAAGACGACACTGGTTATCCTAGTAGTGTTGGTTCAAATGCCGCAGCAACTTTTGCAGAAAACAGACTACAAGAAGTTATTGACACAATTGATACCGGCGTAGAACCAGAAGTCATTGAACCGTCAGTATCTTGGGTCGCTACAAATAAACTAGCAGCTAAAAATGCTATCCAGGCTCTTAAAGCCGGTGTACAAACAGGTGTTATTGAATATATCAACACAAAATATCCTAGCCTGGTCTATGACACAGAATTATGTGCCCGTGACGTTGGTTACATGGTAGATGCTATATCTTACGATATTATGTTTGGTAGTAATTTCCGTTCTGCTAAAGCCGGTATGGCCTACTATAGAGCAACTACTAGTGCAGAAACAGTTATTAACGATCAGTTAGCAGAAACACAATCAACAATAACTTACATTAGCACAGCTCTACAACAGATTATGAATGGTTATTCTGGCTCTGTCGGTAGCACAACTGCCGTATCTAGAGTAGAAACAAGTGCAGACATTGTATGGGATATTGTATCTAGCGGATTAGGTGCAGTCCCAACATTGGTACTACCAGATCCTACTAACTACGGATCAACTCTAACAGATACTGCATATGCAGTTACAGGTAACACTAGCGGAGCTACATTAGATTATAACGATGCTAGAACACAAATAGTTCAAAACTATGCATTTATCAAAGCAGAAATTGCTGCCTATTTGAATGTATACCACAATACAGTATGGGTTGGATTAGGAGTAGACGGTCAAGCAGGATGTGCTAGAGATATTGGCTACATTTTAGATGCTGTTCGTTATGATATCACATACGGTGGAAACACCCAAAGTTTAATTGTTGGTAGTGCATATTACAGTAATTTTGCTTCTACTATTGCAGCCGAAGAAATAGATGCAACTGTTGACGCATATACTAGATTGAAAACAATTATCGGTCAAATTGCAACTAAGACTTCTGTAACAGTTACCCCAGGTAACGCAGTTTCTCAAGTTACTGCTGGAAACGCAGGTAACTCTTACAGTGCATTGTTTGCTCAAGACAGAGTTCAAGATATTATTGATTGGATTAATAATCAATCAGCAAATACAACAATTGCTCCAGCAATTTCTTGGTCTGCCCAAGAAATTCAAGATGCATATACAGCACTACAAGATAGAAAAACTGAAATTCAAAGCGATGTTGTTTGGTGGGTATATAAGAATCATCAAAACTTAAACTTTGATGAAGATTTGTGTTCAAGAGACTCTGGCTACTTAGTCGATGCACTAAGCCACGATGTAGTCACAGGCAGCAACTTTGCTGCAATAACTGCGGGTCGTGCTTATCATAGAGCTACTACTTCTGCACAATTAGTAATTGCAGAACAACGTCTTGCAGAATTAGGTGCAATTAATTTCTTAAAGTATAAAGCAAAACATATTGCCGCTGTAGGTGCTGCTGCTCAAGTTGACGCACTAGTATCTGACATTACAGGTTACATTAATGGCGGTGCTATTCCTCGTACACAATGGCCAAACCCAGACACTATCGCCAGCGGTTATGCAGGTGCAACTGTGTTGTTAACAGACAATAAAGACTTTATTGCAGCCGAAGTTGCAGCGTATATCGAAGCTCAAATTTTAGCTTCTGCCGCAGGTTTTGTTGGATTAGAATTTAGCAGAGATGCATGTGCAAGAGACGTAGCTTACATCCTTGAAGCATTAAGATACGACTTGACATACGGCGGAAATGCCGCATCTAGAATTGCAGGATTAGCTTACTATTCAGGAACTACATCTGCGCTTCAAATTGATTCTGGAGACAAAACTGCAACTATCGAAGCTTATACTAGACTAAGTTTAGTAGCACAAGATGTAATTCAAGATATTGCAGTAACTCCTACAAGTGGTAATGATGTTGACCAAGTCCGTGCAGGAACTGGACAAACTGTAGGATCAGGTGCCGCAGCAACTAGTTTAGGAGCACTAGTTGACGGCATTATTGATACTATAACTGCACTAGGCAGTGCACCAGCACTATCTGCTCCGAGTACAACTTGGGTAGCATCATCGTTGACAACATTAAACACTTCTTTACAGTCTAACAAGTCAACTATTCAAACTCAAATTACAACATATATTGCAGAAAATTACCCAACATTAACATACGATTCGACTACATGTGAAAGAGACGTAGGTTATATTATTGACTATGTTGGTTACGATATGATGTTTGACAGTAATTATCTAACAATTACTAGTGCTAGAAGTTACTATAGAGCTCAAGCTTCTTTAGTTCTAGCAGATCAAAAGGATGCAACTATTGCATCTTTTAGGTACCTTAAAACTTTAATGTTAGCAGTAGTTGAAGAAAACTCAACTGCATATCGTCGAGTAAAAGAGCTAATGGATATTATTATCAACACTATGATTAAAGGTGTTGGATCAACTCCAGAAACTACTGGTACTACAACATACAAGAATGACATTGGTAGATTTAAAGGTGCAGAGATTATAAGAGTTAATAAAGATTTCTTAGCATCCGAAGCAACTGCATGGATAACTCAAAGCTATGGCGGAACAGTAACTTCTGTTACTGCATCTTCTGATAGATTTACAACTAGTTCTGCACACAACTTAACAGCAGGTGATCCTGTAGTGTTTAGCGGAACGGCAATTACCGGAAGTGGCATTACAGTTGGAACAACATATTATGTTTTAGCTACACCGACTACTACAACATTTACATTAGCAGAATCGTCTACTAGCTCAACAGCATTAGATGTTACTGCCGATGGTACTGGAACAATGACTGTTCGTTATTCTTTTGATGATGTTGCATGTAAGAGAGACATGGCAGAATATATTGACGCTATGATCTATGATTTAAGTTATATTGGTAACTACCGTTCGTTACGTGCAGCACAACTTTATGTAAATGCTATTACTGGATCAGAAAAAGAAAATATGTTCTATGTTAGTAACGCTACTGGTCTACGTAACTGCACATTAAACGGTCTAAACGGCTCGTTAACCGAAGAAAATGAATATGGAACAAAGAGACCAACTGCCGGCGCATTTGTTAGCTTAAACCCAGGATTTGGCCCTAACGACAGTAATGTATGGGTTAATACTCGTTCTCATTATTCACAAAACGTTACTATGTTTGGTACAGGCTGTACTGGTGCTAAGATTGATGGCGCTATACATGCTGGCGGTAACCGTTCAATGGTTAAGAACGACTTTACAACTATTATTAGTGACGGACTAGGCGTATGGTGTACTGGAGCTAACAGCTTAACAGAACTGGTTTCTGTGTTTAACTACTATGGTTATGCTGGATATCTAGCAGAACTCGGCGGAAGAATTCGTGCTACAAACGGTAACAGTTCATACGGTACATATGGTGTTATTGCAGAAGGAACAGATACATACGAACAACCAATTTTAGGTGCAGTCGATAACCACGCACAAGAAGCAGTAATAACTGATGTAATTACAGATGCTGAAAACGTTGTATGGAGAGTTGAATTCTCTAATGCTGGTAGAAAATATACTAACTACGATCTTGGTGTAAGTGGCGATGGTGTTAACGTTACTACTATTGGCGATGAATTTAGAGATAGTGGTTTATTTGAAACTAGAATTATTGACTTAGATGACGGTAATGGTTATGGTGGAACAAACTATAAAAATGCTATTAACGCTGCTCAAGGCGGCGATGTAGGTTATGTTACTATTGCTGCTACTGACATTGAACTAAGCACTGCATACGTTGGAATGAGAATTCAAATTGTTGCAGGCACAGGCGTAGGACAGTATGCTAATATCCTAACTTATAATAGTGGTACAAAAATTGCAACAATCTATAAAGATAGTTTTGCAGCATTAACAGTATCAACTACAACGGACACCGGCGACTATGTAAACGTTGCATCAAATGCAACATTATACGCTGACATGCCAATATACTTTGTAGGAACAACATTTGGAGGTATTACTGCCAGCCAACTGTACTATGTTAAAGCACTAAACGGAACTACACAGTTTACGCTTTATCAAAATACTACTACTAAAGCACAAATTGATGTAACTACTGGCTCTGGCACAATGTACGTTTATGCAGCTGGTTGGGACCATGTTGTTCCTGGTATTACTATTGAAGACTTCTTAGATTTATCTTCTAGTTATAAGATTGAACCTAGAATTAATTTTACAGCACCAGGTTATACTGCTACAGCAAGAACATTACCAGCTTCTGCAACTTGGAAGGCTGTAAACTATGCTAACGGTAAGTTTGTAGCAATTGCTAACAGTTCAACAAATACCGCATACAGCACAGACGGTAAAACATGGGCAGCTGGCGGTGCATTAACTGCTAGTTCTGACTGGAGAGATGTTGCGTTTGGCGGCGGCCATGGCGCCACTGCATACGCAGTTGTCGGTGGACTTGGCGGAGATGGCGCTGTTCTAACAGCAGTTATGGGTGTAACTAACAGCGTTGGCGAGCCAGGTGTAGATCAAGTTGTTAGCGTAACAATTGTTGACGGTGGTTACAATTACACTACGCCTCCGACTATTGTATTCACTCCGGTTAGCGGCGGATCGGGTGCTGTTGCTACCTGTACTGTATTAAATGGAAAAATCGATACAGTAACCGTAGAAATTAACGGATCTGGATATACTGTAGCTCCAACTGTAAGTGCAGCAACAGATAGAGTAAACAAGATTGTTGTTACTGATTGGGGTAGAAATTACACAACAGCACCAACTGTTACACTAAGTGGTGGCGGATCTCCTAGTACTACTGCTACTGCTACTGCCGTATTAACTAACGGCGGCGTAAGTTCTTATACTATTACAGAAGACGGTGCTGGATACACAAGTACACCTACAGTAGAAATTGTTGATACTAATGCAAAATGGGTCGCTGTTGCTAATAACTCTCTAGTAACAAACTATTTGTCAACTACAGATGCAGATAATGCAGCGTGGACAGCAGGCGGCAGCTTGCAAGCTGGATTTACTACAGCAACAGGAATTGCCTTTGGTGGCGGATCTTGGGTAGTTGTAGGAGGAACATCTTCTGGAGCAAGCAGTACTACTGGCACTTCATGGGTTGCTAGAACACTCCCAACTACAACCGGTTCGTATTCAAGCGTTACCTACGGAAACGGTACGTTTGTTGCAATTGCAACAGGCGCAACTACAACAGCATACAGTACAAATGGCAATACATGGACAGCAGGCGGAGCATTACCAACAAGTACAACATGGACAAGTGTTGCCTACGGTAACGGAAGATTTGTTGCAATTGCTAGCAGCGGACGAAATGTTGCAATTAGCCTTGATAAAGGACTTACTTGGTCGTTGCAAACTCCTGGACTCCCAAGCAGTCTAACATGGACTAAAGTTGCATACGGACAAGGACTATTTGTTGCAATTGCAAGTGGAACAACTACAGTTGCAACAAGCCCAGATGGAGTTAACTGGACTGCTAGAACTATGCCAGGATCTAGCACAAACTGGAACGGTCTAGCATTTGGTAATCCAGATAGCAATCCTCTATGGGTTGCAGTATCTAACTCAAGCGGAACTACAGCCGCAAGTTTAAGAACAGGTGCTACAGCACTTGGCAGAATGAAGGCAGAATCCGGAACAATTGTTGAAGTTCGAGTTGTTGAACCTGGATCAGGGTATCCGAAAGGAACCGTAACTGCTACTGCAACAAGTACAAACTTAATTACAGTTGATAATACTGAAAACTTAGTTGATAGCCAACCAATTGTTTTTGCAGGCTGCGATTCGAGCGGACTAGTTACAGAAAAATTATACTATGTAATTGGCTCTACAATTACAAGCACACAGTTTAAAGTTAGTTTAGTTGCAGGTAGTTCTACAGCCGTAGTACTTGATAGTGTAACAGGATTAACAGGAACTTATCGTGCAGGCCCAATTATTACACAAGGCGATCCTAACAAAGTTATTAGTGTTGCACTAAATCCTAGAACTGGAGACGGCGTTCTTGCTAATCCGTCTTACAGTAATAGAGGTACACTATACACAACAGCAACTGGTACAGTAACTGGTGACGGATATGCCGATTTGTATCAACCTAGTACATTTGTTGCAGTTAGAAACTTATACTCTCAACCACAAGCAGGTTCTAACGTTGTGTTCTCTAGCTTACCAGGAACTTGGTATAAATTAGTTGCTGTAACTAACTTGCTAGGCGATGCCGGCGATTACACAGCAACCTTCCAAATTAGCCCAGGCATTACAGTCCTTGAAGCTCCAATTGACGGCGATGTTGTTACTACAACAATTAAGTACAGTCAGGTACGTCTAACAGGACATGACTTCTTATACATTGGTACAGGAAATCAAGCAGATACTAACTACCCTTATGTAGATCCAAGTACTGCTGTTATGGCAAACCAGACTAATAGTTCAGGAGGTGGACGAGTATTCTTTACAAGTACTGACCAAGACGGTAACTTCAACGTTGGTAACTTGTTTGGAGTTCAGCAGAGTACTGGTACTGCTACATTGAACGCTGATGCGTTTAACCTAAGCGGTCTACAGAGCTTGCAACTTGGCGAAATTAACCTTGGTGTTAATAGTGCAATTATCAACCAGTTTAGTACAGACCCGTATTTTACAGCTGATAGTGATAATATTGTACCAACACAAAGGGCAATTAAGGCTTACATTACAGCTCAAATTGGTGGAGGACAAAGCTCATTGAACGTAAATACACTAACATCTGGTGTTGTGTACGTAGCAAATGACTCGATCTCGACAACCAGCGGCGGGCAGTTAAATATTACATCGAAAATGTATTTCTCAGGTGGTATCGACGGAGCACCCGTTGCACTTGGATTCTTCTTACAAAGATAAATGGAGACATAAAATATGGCAACAGGAAGATTAGGAGTCACGGCGATTCCAGCAACAACAAATACAACAGTTTATACCTGCCCAGTCGGTTATTACGCTGTTTGTAACGTTTCTATCACAAATAGAAACGCAACGGCAGTAACAGTTAGGTTGTCAATGGCAACTTCTGGAACACCTAGCTCGGAAGAATGGATCGAGTATGATACAGTTATTATTCCAAACGGAACGTATGAACGTACAGGTTTGGTATTACAAGCCGGACTAAATATTGTAGTTTATTCGTCAGCAGCAACAGTTGGTTGCACTGTCTACGGTATTGAAACAGCAACATCATAAGCGAGAGATTAAAATATGGCACGTTTAAACACAGGCGCTAAAACCCTTAGCATAACTGGAACATACACGTTATCGTATGCGTTTACTGGCGGGTTAATAACCCTGAGTGGAACCGCACCATATACCGTAACGTTAGCAAACCCAGTATTCTTTCCAGGCTCAAAACAAGAATTTTATAATTCTACAGCAGGAAACGTAACAATTGCTACTAGTACTAACAATATTGTAGGGCCAGGATTTACCAGCGCAACATCACAGGTTATTCCAGCCGGAGCAACATTTACAGTAATGTCAAACGGTACTAACTATGTCATTACTAACGATGAAGGTGGCCCACTACAAGGTACAGCAGTAGTTTTTACAACTAGTGCAACAGTTCCTACTGTACAAGGTTCTACAGCTAATAGCGGTCAATTAACAATTAAGTCTACAAGTAGTCCAACAAAAGCAACGTCTGGTATCTTAATGACAGACGGTATTACTTCTACTAGTAGTTCAACTGGTACTTTAGTAGTTACAGGTGGCGTTGGTGTTAGTGAAAATATTAACTGGGGAGGTACTGCAACTGGTACATTGTCTAGTTCAAGTGCAACGCTAACTGGCGGTAGTATTAATAACATGGCAATTGGCGGCTCGACTCGAGCAGCTGGTGCATTTACTACTCTAGGTGCTAACAGTACTACAACACTTACTGGTGTTATTAGTGCTGCAACAACAACAAATAACCAAAGCTATTCAACAACTGGCGCAGGCATTATTAGCATTAGTTCAGGTACTACTGGTAGTATCGAAAATATGACTATTGGCGCAACAACAGCAACAACTGGTAGATTTACCACTATGACTGCTACTACAGCAACACTAACTAACGGTACAATAAGTACTCAACCGTCAAGTAGTAATGATATTGCTAATAAAGCATATGTTGATGCATCGGCAAAAAAGATTAGCGGTTTTGGCTTCTTCTACGGTGGAATGTAATTAAAGGATAATATAACATGGCAATGGGAATTAATTCAAGGGTAGATTTATCAGCAACAACTAATACAACGGTTGCAACTACTCCTGCTAGCGGAAAAGCACAAATTCTAACTTTTTCGTTAGCTAATAGATCTACATCAACTGGGTCATTTAGACTAGCAGTAGTTAACAACGGAACAACAACTCCTAGTGCCGGCGATTATTTAGAATATGACAGTCCTATAGCAGCACGGGGCGTATTTGAAAGAACAGGTATTGTTCTACAAAACGGACAAACATTAGTTTGTTACTCGTCTATTGCAAGCGTTAGTGCAGTTACTTATGGGTTAGAAGACACTCCGGCAAACTCAAACACTGGGGCATTTAAATATAATTTGTCAGCTGCAACTTATACTACTATTACAAGTGGACCATCTAGCGGTAGATATCAAACAGTTAGCGTAAATTTTTGTAATACTACAACTACAGCTGGGTTTATAAGATTAAGTATTTCTACTACTGCTACATCACCAGCATCCGCTGACTTTATTGAATATGATGTTCCTATTGCAGCCAACGGTGAACTAGAAAGAACAGGTATTGTTATTACAAACGGTCAACAAATTGGTGCTTATTCGTCGATTGCTGGTATGAATTGTGTAGCATTTATAGTTGATGATCTGTGATAAAGATAACAGATAAATAAGACAACAAGGAAAATCAACAAAATGGCAGGCGTACAAATAATTTACGATTCTACATGTACTTCAACAAGTAATATATCTTGTACATGGACTGTTCCTGCAGGAACGTGCCGTGTAACATTTGAAATTTGGGGAGGAGGCGGTGGTGGCGGCAACAAAGGTACTAACTGTAACTGCTGCTCACGCGGCAGTGGCGGCTCTGGTGGCGGATACTCAAAGAAAACTGTAGATACACTACCAGGTTGTCAATACACTATTGTAGTCGGAGCAGCAGGGGTATCTAGTCAAGGTTACGGATCTTTTTGCGGTATTTGCTGTAACGGATGTAACGGCGGCACTTCCTATATAACAGGCCAAGGTCTAAGTAACTTCTGTGCCACTGGCGGCGCTGGCGGAAGAAGTGATTTTAACGCTAATTGTTATGATCATTGTGGTTGCAATTATTATTCATTAACTCCTGGTTGCGGATATGGTGGAGACACTGTAGCAAAGGGATTTACCCCAACCATTACACGCTATGGCGACGATAACCCCTACAACATTGTTGTAAAAGGCGGTGGCGCTGGAGGCCCAGGCGGCGGCAATGGCGGATATAACGCATTTGGAGGATATAATAATAACTCCGGATACTGTGCTCTTATCGGAGCTCATAATTTCCACGGGTTTATTCCAGGCGGTGGTGGTGCTGGCTCTGGCGGGTATAGTGATTGCGTATGTACTCCTTTTCCTTCAGGCCGTGGCGCTCCAGGCCTTGTAAAAATTACTTATTAATAAGGATCATAGATGTCTATAACACATAAAATTTTAGTAAGTAACGAAACTGGCAAGGTAATTCACCCGGCATACTTAATCGACGACCCGAGGCCTGTGCCTCCTGATTGTACATGGGTTGATATTAAACCGGGTGATGTTTTGTATTTTAATTATTGCATGAATCCACCACAAAATGCAGGCAATGTTGATCTTAATGAATTAGTTTGGGACTTTGAATCTCAAAGTTGGATAGAAGTTCTATCGGAATCATATCCAACTTATGAAAAAACAAAATTTAATAGAAACGAACTATTGAAACATAGTGATAGGATCGTTTCTAAAATAACAGATCCTACAGAATTACAAGGATGGTTAACTTATAGGCAGCAATTGCGCGATATGTTTGTAGATCTTCCTGATGATTTTGATTGGAATGAAATCATATTTCCAAGAACACCGGATGATATTGCAGAATTAAAAAGAAAAGCAGCAGCAGGTGATGAAGAAGCCGCTGCAATAGTATTAAGGGATAATTTATAATGGGAAGATTTGTATCTTGTAGTACAGCCAGCATCCCGACATATTCTTGTAGATTAAATGTCATCGGTGCATGTTGCTGTTTATGGACAGTTCCATCAAACGTTACTACTGTAACATTTGAGATTTGGGGCGGCGGTGGTGCCGGCGGCCAGAAATGTTGCTGCCGCTGCGAAGGCACTAGTGCAGGCGCAGGTGGCGGATACGCATTAAAAACAGTATCTGTAAGTTCAGGACAACAGTTTACTCTTTGTGCAGGCAACGGTGGGTGCGTTAACTATTGTGCCGCAGGCGGAACTAGTTATGGTTGTGCCGGTGGCACAACTTACGTAACAGGTACTGGTCTAAGTAATTTCTGTGCAGTTGGTGGGACAGGCGGATGCTGGCCAGGTTGCAGTATGAGTGGTTGCTATTGCTGGGGAGGTCTTAGCTACGGTGGCGACACGAACATCCCTGCAGGATACGGACATATGACGTTAATGTGGAACGGTTATTGCCAAATGAGTGTTGGCGGCCCAAGCCCACTTGGCGGTGGTGAATCAGGCAAGCACAATAATCATTGTAACATGCAAGGATGTCACGGCTGCTGGGGATCATTCCCGGGCGGTGGCGGAACCGGCGTTCATTTATGTTGTTGCGACTGCTGCTGGTGTAACGGCGGTGGCGCACCAGGTTTAGTAAGGGTAACATTCTAATATGTCTAATATATACTATGCAATTGTAGAACGTGCAACAGGAAGAATGGAATTAGGTCGTTCAAACTACATTGATCACACAGAACGACCTATACATAACAGTCTAGCATATGCTCCGTTGAATGACGAATTAGTCCGTCTGTTAGTTCCGGACGATCTAGCCGACCACAGCGATTTGTTACCAGTTGACTTTACAACAAGCTACTGGGACTTTGCAAATACTAGATGGGTTCTTTTTTACGATGCTCCAAATGTGCCCTCTGTAGATCCAGTAGAAGAAGCATTAAAATTAAAACAAACCGTACTTGAGCAAGCACAGCAGAGGTTAGCAATGGACGATATAAGTCCAAAATTTAGACAAACAGTAGAAGATTTTATAGCACAAGTAAACAGTATTAATATTACTGCTGAAAATGTTTTAGAAGCAGCCGCTGAATTACCAAAAGATTTACCATTTTAAGAGAATTAGATTATGCCACGATATATTGCAGACGTTTCCTTAGTATATTCGTCACAAACTACAATGTGTGACTTTAACAGCCCGGGTTGTTGTTACTGGACAGTGCCCTCGGGGATTTGTCAACTGACGTTTGAAATTTGGGGAGCCGGAGGTGGCGGCGGCGCACATTGTTGCTGTGATTGTTATCACGGTGGCCAAGGCGGATCTGCAGGTGCATATTCTATTAAGACAGTAAGTACATTACCAGGTTGTGGTTATACAATTTGTGTTGGTGCAGGCGGAATGGTTCCAACTGTAGGTAGTTGTACTTTCCACTGGTGCTGCTACGGTCAGCAAGGACAAACTACATGGGTACAAGGTCAAGGCCTGAGTAACTTCTGTGCTGTTGGTGGATGCGGTGGAGAAAATACTTGTTATTTCTTCTGCGGATGTACAAATTATTGCATGGCGCCTGCATTCGGTGGCGACCTTAACCAATGCGGTCCAGTGGGCTGGGTTGGACATAGTACTAACATGTGTAGCAACATCTTTACTGTAGGTGCTGCTGCTCCATGGGGTGGCGGATCAAACTGGACTACTGCTGATCATTGCTGTCCAGGTTTTACTTGCGGTTGTGCTGGCGGATTCCCAGGCGGCGGCGGCGCTAATGCCCTTCCCCACTATTGCTGCTGTTGTGCAGGTGGTGGTGTAGGTGCAAATGGTTTAGTTAGAATTTCTTTCTAAGGTTTATTATGGCAAAATACGGAATTTTATTAAAAGAAGACGGAACTCTACATTCAGGGTTTTGGTATAAAGAAGAAGAAATACCAGAGTTAAATGTTCTACCATCGGACGCTAGGTTATTTACATTTGACGAAACTCGTTCAGATTATGAGTTTTTATATGCATATTTTATTGAAGATTTGAATAAAATTACTAGTGCATATCTTCCTTTGCACAAGCCAGGAGCATTCACTTATAATTTCGAATCTGGGGAGTTTACATTTAATCTAGCTCCGTTTGGTCCAACATTACTAGATTTGGTAAGAGAAGAAAGGAATATTAGGATTGCACAAACAGATGGACTAATGTCTGTTCCTGATTATCCAAGTGCGCTTAGAACACAACTACTTGCATATAGACAAGCATTGCGTGATATTACAGATAATCCTGATCCTGCTTGGACAAGAGTGGAACATTTTCCTTGGCCGGAAAAGCCTGACTTTATTTAAGATAAACTGTTAGTCCAGTCTATGAGGTTATTATAATGGGTCCATTTGGACCCATTACCTATTTTAATAGGTGTTGCATTTACCTTTTCTGCCGCGGTTAAATCATTATCGGATGTACTAACTACAGGAATTCCTTCCCATTTTATTCCTTGATTTTCTGTAGCTCTATGGAACATTCCAGGGTTAGGAACAACAAACGGATCTTTTTTGTCTACGCCCGGGCACCAATAGAATCCTTGCACTTGCATACCGATACTTATAATAAACTTTTCTACAGCAGTATTAAGCGATTGGAAATGATCTAATGATAACGGTCTTCCTTTAAATTGATTAATAAAGACTACAACACTATAGCCTTTACCGGCTAATTTTTTAAGTCCTTCGACTGCTACTTGATCAAATTCTATTTTTCCAGAATGGATGTCAGTTAGGTTAGGGTCAATGATGCTATTAAATGGAAAAAGTCCAAAAGTTTTATTTCCTCCGTTAATAGAGATAGATTCTAATAAGTGTTGGTAACGAGACATGTTATTTCCTTTACTTTAATTATCTGCGTTACCAAGATTGTCTAGCAGTATTGACGCACACTGCTAAGTAGTGTATAATTGTCAACAGAGATAATATGCACAAAACAGTTTTTATAAATGGCGGCGCAGGAAGAATGATTTGCGCCTTACCGGCACTCGAACGATTCATTCAAGAAAACCCAGATGGTTATATTGTAACCGAAGCAGGACTAGATTTTGTTTGGGGTAACAAACTATTACAAGATAGGACCTTTGACGTTAATACCAAAGGCCTGTTTGAAAACATTGTAAGAAAAGGGACGGTTATTAGTCCCGAGCCTTACAGAGACCATGACTACTTTAATCAAAGAATAAGCATATCACAAGCATTTGATAAACTTATTAACGGGTCAGTTCGTGAAGGTTTTGATTATAGACCTAATATTATTTTAAACAAAGAGGAAGAGCTACATGGTGTTGCTGTAATTAAACACGCTAAGACCGAGCATCAAAAAACAAAAACTATCGTAGTTCAACCTTTTGGTAGAGGATCTATAAATGACGACAATTTAAAAGTTATTGCAGATTATAGTACAAGAAGTTTAGAAACTAAGACATATCTTGCGTTAGCAAAAGCTCTAAGAGAAAAATATAACGTAGTTAGTATGAGCGAATTTGAAATACCAGGCGATGAATTTTCAGCAAACCCTAAACAGTTAACTCTAAGAAAATGGGCTGCAATTATCCAGTCGGCAGATTATTTTATTGGTTGCGACAGCGTAGGTCAACATTTAGCCTATTCTATGAATAAACCAGGTAGTGTAATACTAGGCAGTACGTTTGCAATTAATGTTAGCTATCCTTCATATTTTAAAATTATCGAAAAAGAAGGATTTGAAAAACGTTATAGCCCTATTAGAATATCAGAAGCATGTTGTTACGAAGCTGATAGATTAAACGATTTAGCATTAGAGCTTGACGATAAAGAAACAAACAAAATCATAAAAGACATTATGACTGACATTAAACAAAAGGTTGGAGAATAAAATGGCACAATGGATTGCAGGAATAACTAGAGGTCACAACGGAGCAACATGTTTGCTTAAAGACGGAGAATTAGTTTTCTATATAGAAGAAGAAAGATTAAGTCGTAAAAAATATGATGGTGGCCCACTTGCAGGACTTTTAAAAGTTAAAGAATACACAGATAAGATTGATTATCTAGTAATAGCACACACCCAACCTTTAGCACAAGCTGGCAAGATTGACTTTACCGGCGATGATATTTTTACAGGTTTTGCAAGAAAAATAGGATTAATTGATCAACAGTACCATGGCCTTGATCATCCTCAAGTAGTTGACCTAGGTATGATTCACCACGAACTACACGCAGCCTGTGCATTTTACAACAGTGGATTTGATACTGCTGCCTGTTTGATTGTTGACGGTGCTGGTACTTTTGTTCCCCTAGGAGAAAGTGGAGAAATTGGATGGGAATTAGAAACTATTTTTAGTGCCGCATATCCAGCAGAATTTTCTACAAAATTTAAACATATTGGCGTTCGTGGTCCTGCTGTGGCCTATGAAAAATTGCAAGTACCACATTCACATCGTGGGCGCGATCAAGATTTACATGATGTAATCTTTACTGATCATATCGGTATTACTAAAACATATGAAGCAATGACTAACTATTGTGGATTTAGTTTTATTGAAGCTGGAAAGGCTATGGGTCTAGCACCGTACGGTAAACCAAATCCTGCCATTCCTCCTATCTTTTTAGGTCCAGAAGGTCGTCATTTAAGCAATAGAAATTTATTTACTCCCAACTACCCTAATGGTGCATATATTGACAAAGTAGCTAATCCTGCATTAGATACCGACAGCATTGAGATGAAGAAAGATCTAGCTTACGCAGTTCAAGAAGCAACACAAGCACAAATGGTTAGACTAATTCACGATGCATTACGTAGAACAGGCGAAAAGAATATTGTTATTGCAGGCGGCTACGGGCTAAACTGTGTTGCTAATTACGAGTATCGTAAGCATTTACCCGATGGCGTTAACTTATACGTTGAACCAATCAGCCACGACGGCGGAACTTGTATCGGTGCAGCCAAATTGATACATCATAAAATTACTAACGATAAGACTGTTAGAAAACAAAAAACAATCTATTATGGTCCTAACTACTTTGAACAAAATAACGGAACATATGATTTAAAACTTGAAGATAATGAATCTGTAAAAGATGTTACTAAAGACGACATTGTAGATTTGTTAATGCAGGGTAAAATTGTTTGCATGTATCAAGGTCGTAGTGAAGCTGGCCCACGTGCGTTAGGCAATCGTAGTATCTTGTTTGATCCACGAGTAAAGAACGGTAAGGACATTGTTAATAGTGTTAAGCGTCGTGAGTGGTTCCGACCTTTTGCTGGTACAATACTTGCAGAAAACCTACACGAGTGGTTTGACATGCGAGGATTGCCTGATACTCCTCATATGATGTACGCTGTAAATTGCCAACCCGGTGTAGAAGAAAAGATTCCTAGTATTATTCACGTTGACGGTACTTGTAGAATTCAATCTGTTACACCTGAACAAAATGCACATTACTATGAGTTAATTAGTAAATTTAATGCTAAAACAAATGTTCCTATTTTGTTCAATACTAGCTTTAACCTAGGCGGAGAACCTTTAGTAGAAACTATTGATGATGCATTACGCACATTGAGATACAGCGACCTTGAATACCTATACTTGCCAGAAATTAACAAGCTAGTTCACATTACTTACAACCTAAGTGAGGAGGACGAGTAATGGGAACAGAATGGTGGACAGGTCCTGAACCTAAAACTAAATTTGCACCTAAGTTTAAAGTGCCGTTATATGTCGCCACTGACGGCACTCAAGAGTTTGTAGATAGACTTTATAACTATGTGTTAAAAGTTGAAAACGAAATCATTGCTAAAGAAGCACTAGTTAGTGAAGTACCAAAGCCGGAACACGATCCTTACCAGCACACGCAACAATGGAAGCAACATAATCTGCTTAAAGATTTTGCAGGTAAAGACGGCAATAATTTAGAAAGATTCCCTAGTGATCCTGTGCAAGACGAGTTGTTTAATTTAATTAGGACTAACTACCTAGTTCATTTAGCTAATTTAAATTATCCTCGAATTAAAGCCTATGTCCATTGTTGGGCAAATGTTTTACAAAAAGGACAGTGGATTAGTAGGCATAACCATATGTGTCACGAAAGTGCATATTTGGCTGGAACATATTATCTAACAGGTAATGCAACTAGTCTTTACATGGAAAATCCCATGAACCCAAAAGACATTGTTCAAGTAGCCACTGAAAAACGAAAAATGGTTTTGTTTCCTAGTTACTTACAGCACTGGAGCGATGTGTGTCATGAAGAATACCGAGTATCTATTGCGTTCGATGTAGTGCTAGATGATACAGTATTTGCAAACCCGTTTAGACCTCATATCTTACTTGACGATCCTACTACTATGCCAGGTCTTGATGGAAAATAAAATAAAACCCACAATGTGGATTGTGGGAGATAGTTTCTCCCACATTAACAACGAAGATATATGTGAAAATGCATGGCACTTAATAGTACCTAAGACATTAGATCTTGACCTACACAATTATAGCCAAGGCGGCACAGCCCAGGATTGGGCCTGGAGAAATCTAAGAGATTGGCAGTTTGAAATAACACCAGCGGATCAATTAATTATCGTATTAACACATCCGTCTAGATTTTGGTTCTTTGAAGATCATCCTACAGTATCAAATCATAACATTGTCGATTTTGATCAAGTAATTAATGATAAAGATCGTGCATTAGCTGCGAAACATTTTATACAATATATACAACGACCTGAGTTAGATATTCAAGCCACAGACCATAGGATGGGATGGCTTAGCAATATGGTCTACAAATATAATTGGAAAAAACCGATAATTATTAAAGCGTTTGAACAAACTATATACACTGATTTGTATCCTAATTTGATTTTTGCAAAAGGCAATCTTTACGATGTGAGCAGAGGAGAGGATACAGAAACAATCGAACATCGTTATTGTGACATTCGTTATAATCACCTATGTTTAAGTAATCATAAAATTTTAGCAGACAAACTAGTCGATACTATTGTTAACGGATCTTTGTTAGATTTAACAACAGGATTTTTAGAAAAAATATATTCTAAAGATTTGTTAGAAGACAACAATCTTGTTACTAGTGAATTAAGTGCAAAACAATTTGAAATTTATAAAACTGCTAAACCAAAATTTGAAAGTTGGCTAACTAGACTTAAATCAAAGTAAGTCTGCAATATCTAAAATTGTTTGAATTTTATTTTGAATAATTTTATTACGTAAACTAAGATCTAAACCTTTATGTACAGGTTTAGGCAAGTTTTGTAAATTAAACCATCCCCATGCTACATGTTCTTCGCTTAGTGTAGGAACAAATTCGTTGTCTACTAAACAAAAGTACGTATGGAAATTAAAGTAATTGTCATTACTTACAAATCTCTCTAGAGGAAATGTTTTTTTAATGTCTGGGAGAAATCCTAACTCTTCTGAAATTTCTCGAGTCAATCCCTGCCAAGCCGACTCTCCTTGATGATTAGTTCCTCCTACTAATCCCCATCGACCTGCATGTTTACCAGTTCTTTTTTGTAAAAGTAAAAATCGTTGAGTATTTCTGGCACATAATAATGCACCAGAACAATCAATTTCTATTAAAGAGCTATTCTCCATTGACCCCTCTTATACTCACCCTCAAAAGACTTACTCCAATCTACACCGTTCCACTTGTATTGTGTTCTAGTATAAAAGTTTGTTTGATAAACAATTGTATCTGTAACTTCTTGTGCAGAAAATACAACAACCCATGCACTACCGTCCCACTCAACAATATCGTTTGCCTCTCCAAGCGCATCCGAACCGTCTGTATTTTTCCAGCCGTCTGGGCCGTCGTCATTTACATTTAATTCGTATGTAACTTCGCTGTCAACATCGATAGATGAATCGGCAACAAATATAAATTCTTTATCAGGAGAATTTCCTGTTGAAGTAATACTAGTTATACCATTACTGCCATTTACACCTGTAACTGTGATAACACAATCATTAGTTACATTAACACCGCCTAGCTTTTTACCTCTAACTCTAATCTTATCGCCTATTTGATAGCCGGATCCTGGATTATTAATAGCCGCAGTATACATAGAAGTTGCTAACAATTGAGTAACATTAAATGTAGCATTTGAACCGTTTCCTGTAATTGTTGTTCCTGCTACATTCATAAACACAGGATTTGGCAAAGGATTAGCAATAACCTCTACACCGTCAACAAATAACTTATAGTCGTTTACTTTTTTGTGTAAAACAGCAGTATGCACATATTGGGTTTTACTTGTTGCAATAAATGTATCTCTAATAGCTCCGCCAATGCTGTCAACAATCAGGTATCTTATACCAGTTTCTATAGGTTGGTCTGTTCTTTCTTTGTTTGGACGTTTTGGATTAAATGTTGTAGGATCTACAATAGCATCAAAATAACTATACTTGTTTGCAGCCCGTGCTGGCCCTTCTATTGCTGTGTTAGTAGGAAACGTGTCTGGGTCCCAGCTTGCAACTAATATAGTAAAATCGTCTGGATATAGTGTAATGGTTCCAACTACTTCTGTACCATCTGGTTGAGTTAAAAATAACTTGCTAATCCCAGAAGTTAGTTTGCCTGGAAACTGTTGTATCTGTTGATCCCAAGATAGCCACGTATTTGCACCTGCTGAATTAGTTCTAATTTTAACTGTAGAACTTTCTACAAAAATATCAAAATTACCGATAGTAATACGCTGATCAAAGATTTTATCAATGGGCGAAACATCGCCTGTAGCATAGTCTGTGCCTAATCCGTCTATATAGTCTCGGACCGGGTCGCTTGTATTTCCGTAGATGTTATTAATAATACTAGTAATAATACCCAATCTTTTAACTTTAGCAGGCGGACTTAACCACACAGGAGTTTTTACTTCTATAGTAGCAATGTCGATAGCACTATTTGTTCCAACAGGTACAGACCTTGAACTAAATGTTACATTATTCAATTCAACAACACTAAGGCTAGTCCAGTCGATGTAGTTGTCTGTAGTTTGAATTTCTAAACTAGGATTGAACAAGGTAAGTATTTGTTCAAGTATTTGTAATTTTTGATCTGTGCTAGTTGACCAGATATCAATTTTTAAACTTAGATCAAACGGTGTCGGCATTAGGCGTTCAACTGTATATTGACTGCCTTGAGAATGTGCATATGTTCCAGTATCTTCATCTATGCTACGTTCTCTAATGTGCAATTTTCCAACATATGTTGAGTCGCCTAACCTGTCTCTAGCGAGATCAAAATCACTTACATAAACTGCAATTCTAGGAGCACTAGCAATTGCATTTTCACTATTTTGATTAATAATGCTAGCGACCTGTCTGTCTTGATCTCCGTACATTACAGGAACTCTAACTAGTGTTCCGTCACTGTATTTTACTACAAAATTAGATAATAATCTAACTACTTGTGTAATATATCTTCTTATTTGTCCGTCGTAAAAATGTTGCATTAGAAATCTGCCTTTGGTCTAAGAGCTTTACTTACACTTTGTTTTTCTGCTTCTCTCTTGTTATATAGAGTTACTTCCCACTGTCCAGCTAAAGGAAGTGTTATACTGTTAGGTAAATTAATCTGGATACAATCTACAGGAGAACCGTCAATTATGTTACTATAAGAACTTATTAAATCTGGGTTAGTTACGTCATTAGCATAGTCATAAACAATTGTAGTCTGTTTAATAACTACATACTTGGCGGTGCTATAATCGTCAAAGCTAATGTCAGTTAATATAGTACCAACTCCTGCATCTATTACTTCTTGAGTATAACCAACAAAGTCTGTTGCAACAGGCAAGGTATACGTAAATTTGCTATTGTTGATAAATCCTAATCTATGAGTATTTCTGTTGTCTGTATTGGTTAGAGTATGTCTTACGCTATCTTCAATCTTAACCCAACGAGATCCGTCGTATCTAAATAATCTGTTAGGCATTAGATCAATACGTAAAAAATAGTCATCTTTAAGCGCATTAGTTGGGAATTGAATTCCAAATCCAAAGTCTGCACCATTCGGCGGAGCTCCGTCACCTAGTAGGTATCCAGTATAACCAGATCTCTTAGGACGTTGTGCTTCTCTGTCAGCCGTTATTCCTGTTGTTGATGCATCTGGAGGACTAACTGTATCGTCTGCGGTTAATAATGCAGGCTTTCCTTGATCATCAACCGCAAGTGTATAAAATTGTCTTGTTTCATAACCGCTCTTTGGCGAATCTAATTCTGCTTGTGCAATAATTGCATCATTAATTTGAAGATTTTTTGCATTAGTGCTTAATATACTTTGTAAAGTTTGTCCGCCATATGCACTAAAATAATCTGTATCTAATGGTGTAGTTCCCGCTAGAGAATTTGCAGTAACAGTATACAATGCTCCCTGGTATCTAACTATTTGTCCTACGGTATAAGCTGTAGTAGAATCCCAATCACCTACAAAATTTGCATTTGAGTCTGTTGGCTTTATTAAAATGTCTGCGTACTGTTGACTATCAGAAATCTTCTTTAATTTTAATCTATATAAATGGGGGTACCAAGTTTTACTAAATCCTTCTGCCGCACGGCCTATGTCTTCTATAACAAAATAGCGAGGCATGTTGACATCAAAGTCATTAAGGGCAAACTCATCTCGTAAATGCGGCAATTCTACAACGTCACCGTTTAAGGGCTTACGTCCAACCGTGCTAACAAAATCATTAATGTGTACAGTCATAAAAACTGTATCTTGATCAATAAACAATCCAAATTGACTTAGGTTAAAATCAATATCTTGTACATTATAAATGCCACGTAGTGTATAGATACTGCTATCATATTTCCTATCACGATTTTCTAAAAACAGCAAATCTTGTATGTTTGTTTCTTTAATAACATCGTACATTGGCTGGTCGGCCGTAGATTCGCCTTCTTGTGGGTTTTTAGGCCCTAGATATTTGTGCAAGAGTACATCTGTACCTCCGACCTGAAACATTTCGGAAATGTTTCGATCTAGGAACTTGTAATCATTGCCTTTTTCTGGTTTGTAAAGTGATAAACGTGGCATAGTACAATATTTAGCGATAAATAACATGGGAGATCCAAATGTCAGACAATCCACAAGCTATTAAACAGGGTGTTTTCGATTATTGCCGCGCTATGCTAGGTGACGGTATGATCGACGTCGAGCTTGACCCTATTCATTACGAAACTGCACTAGATAAAGCACTAACCCGCTTTAGACAGCGTAGTAGTAATGCAGTCGAAGAAAGCTATATGTTTTTAGATCTTATTAAGGATAAAAATGACTATATCCTCCCTAAAGAAGTAATTAACGTCCAATCGGTATTCCGTAGAACACTTGGCTCTAGGACAGGTGGCGGCACCGGCACAAACTTTGAACCATTCAATCTGGCGTACACTAACACATATTTGTTAAACAGCACCATGCTAGGGGGCATAGCCACATACTATATGTTCGCAAGCTATCAAGAGATGATCGGAAAAATCTTTGGTAGTTACATTGAATTTCAATGGATACCTACAAGTCGTACATTAAGAATTTTACAGCGCCCTTTTAGTGAAGGCGAAACACTTTTACTACGTTGTCAAAATTACAGGCCAGATTACACAATTATTGAAGATCTCTATGCTAAACAATGGATACGAGATTATACCCTAGCTAACTGTAAACTAATGCTAGGAGAAGCACGTAGCAAGTTTCAAAGTATTGCTGGTCCGCAAGGTGGCGGCAGCTTAAATGGCGGCGATCTAAAGTCCGACGGAAAAGCAGAGTTAGAAAAGTTAGATAAAGAATTAGAGACACTAGTGTCTGGCGGCACTGGCTATACATTTATTATAGGTTAATCATGAAAATAAATGAAATTGTTAGCGAAGACTGGAATAAAGTCAATAAGAAAGATAAAACTGACGGACTAAGCCAGAAGGCAGTTAATGCGTATCGTCGCGAAAATCCAGGCAGCAAATTGCAAACAGCAGTCACTACAAAACCTAGCAAGTTAAAAGCAGGTAGTAAAGATGCTAAACGTCGTAAAAGTTTCTGTGCAAGAATGAGCGGAAACAAAGGTCCAATGAAAGATGAGAAGGGTCGTCCTACTCCTAAAGCAAAGGCACTAGCACGTTGGAACTGTAACGAATGAAAGTATACGAAGTTATTACAGAAGTAAAACAGCCTAAACCTACAAAAAGACAATCGCAGTCTAGTAAAGGGTTAAACATCTACGGCGATAAAGAAAAAGCAAACAGCGATTATGTTGCTTTTAAACTAGGCCAAGCAATGGCCGGCACAGATGGAAAACGTAAGCCTGAAATCGATGGTAAGAGTTGGTATGGCAAAAAGAAAACTATACACCCTTATACTAAAGAAGAACAAGATATGTTTGTACAGGCTGCGAAAGCTGTAGGTGCAGACTATACCGATTTAAACAACGGCGATATGCGTAGCTTAGAATTGGACAGCACTAACAAAGTTAGCCCAGTAGCCACACGTAAATTGAACAAATACGGCATATAATCACTCTTGACATTCCCGTAATAAAATAGTAATATATAGTATCACTAAGGGGATACTATGATTATTGGAGTTTGTGGGTTTATTGGTTCGGGCAAAGACACTATTGCCGATTATCTTGTTAACTATCACGGATTCCGTCGAGAATCATTTGCAAATTCCCTAAAAGACGCAGTAGCGCAAGTATTTGGTTGGGATCGAACCTTGCTAGAAGGACGTACTAAACAAGCCCGCGAATGGCGAGAACAACAAGATGACTGGTGGACTAATCGATTAGGTGTTACAATTACTCCTCGATGGGTACTGCAATATTGGGGTACAGATGTCCTGCGTAAAGGCTTCCACGACGATATTTGGATTGCTAGCTTAGAAAATAAACTACGCAACAGTAAGGACGATATTGTTATATCAGATTGCCGTTTTCCTAATGAAATTAAAAGCATTAGAGAAGCAGGCGGCATTGTTATTCGTGTAAAGCGCGGCGATGAGCCGGAATGGTATAATGATGCAGCCGATATGAATGCAGGCGATCGTTGCATGAATTGGATGATGGCTAAAACTCGTATGGCAGCTCTCGGAATTCATGCTAGCGAAACAGCATGGGTAGGCACTAATTTTGATGCAGTCTTAACTAACGATAGCAGTATTGACGATTTGTTTACCAAAGTTAAAAGTCTGGTCGAAGACCGCCAGATTTCCACTGAAACCCTTCCTTGTGAAGAACCCGTTGACAGTTCGCACATACTGTCTTAAGATTAGCTGGCCTAGTATTAGTTAAATTTCCGTCTATATGGAATACATTAAACTGTTCTAAGTACTTGCTTTTAAATCCGCACTTATCGCAAACGGGCTTCATGCGATAACCGTCTTGGTACCACTTAGGTACACCTTTACCTACACCGCCATTAAGGCAAGCCTCACACTTTTTACGGTAGTATATTCTACCGTTTTTCTTATAGTTAATAGCTGCCGGTCGTAGACCGCAGATGCATAAAGGTCGGATCATAACGTATTTACCTCACCTTTTTGCCCCCTTTTTGGCCTTGCATTAGCCTATGTTTTTCGTTCGAAACCAATAAATACTAGTAGAACAAAAACCTTAGGAGATTCCAAGATGGCATTAAGTTCACCAGGCGTAGAAGTCAAGGTTATTGACGAATCATTTTATACTCCAGCAGCTCCTGGTACAGTCCCATTGATTGTAGTAGCGTCTGCAGAGAACAAAACAAACAGCGGAGGTACCGGAACCGCCCCGGGCACACTTAAAGCCAACGCTGGAGAAGTATATCTTCTAACAAGTCAGAGAGATTTAGGCGACACATTTGGTGATCCTATTTTCAAGACTGACAGCAACAATAATCCTATTCATGCAGGTGAGCAAAACGAATACGGATTACAAGCAGCATACAGTTTACTTGGTGTTAGCAATCGCGCATTTGTTGTACGTGCTGATTTAGACCTAGCACAATTAGATGCTAGCGCAACAGAGCCAAATGCAACACCTGCCAACGGCACACATTGGTTAGATACTAGTGTTAGCGCATACGGTGTTTTTGAATGGAATGGCGCACCTGTTTCAACTAGAGGCGGCCAAACTTTCACTAACAAAATTCCTCGAATCATTACAGACCCAACTAAAATTGACGACAGTGTAGACGGTGGCCCTGCGCCAGCAACTTCCGTTGGTGCAATTGGAGATTATGCAATTGTTATGGTTGATGCAAGCACTAGCACTCCAAGTCTAACAACTGCTCACCCTGCTGCATTATGGTTTAAGAGCAAAGGAAATACACCAGCTGGTGTTAATTCTGGAGAGTGGGTCAAAGTTGGAACACAAGATTGGTTTAGTAGTTTACCTACTATTACAGGAACTGCAATCAACCCAGACCTAGACGCAGATAATACTTTTACTATTAATGGTGTAACAATCACGGCAGGTGCAACAGTAGCTAGTGTTAAAGCAGCCATTAACAGTGCTGTTGGATTAACTGGTATTACAGCAGAAGTTGTAAACGGCAAATTAGAAATTTACTGCGACGGCCAACTTGACGGCGACGCAACTGATAGTGCTACTAGTAACGCGGTTGTAATTGCTTCTGGAACTACTGCTCCAGCTACTACTGCTCTTGTTGCTGCTAGTGCAGACGATTCTGCATTAGGTATTGCAACAGGAACTTACTATGCACCTCGCTTAGTAATTTCTAAACATACTCAAGTTCCACAATGGAAGAGATCTTCTAATGCATACAACAACGGTAGAGCAACAGGATCTGTATGGATTAAGACAACAGAACCTAACTTAGGATCTCGTTGGAGAGTTAAGCGTTGGAATGAAACAACATTAGCATGGGAAGCAGTTGAAGCTCCTTTATATGCTAACGGCCAAGATGCAATTTACGGTCTTGATAAAGCAGGCGGCGGTGCTAACCTAGCAGTTGGACAATTATACGTTCAAACAAACGCTACCGAAGAAGACGGTACAGATGGTACACCTCGACTAGCAGATTGGAAAATCTGGAGACGTAGTGGTTCTGAGACTGCTACTGTAATTAAATCTGCAAAAATTACAACTCAAGTTACATCTGGTGCTAGAACATTTGATCTAGCAGAAAGTTTAGTAGGTACAACAGTATTAGGCGATTATAACGGTGATGGCACATACAGCGCAAAAACTGTTAGCTGGACAGCTACTGGTACTAGTGCCGATGCTGATTTAATGGCAACTGCTATTAACAGCGCAGGATTTACAAATATCGAAGCAGAAGTTGACAGCCAAAATCGTGTTTTAATTAAGCACAAATTAGGCGGTGAGTTTAGACTAGTAGAAGGAACTAATACTCCATTAGTAGATTATGGATTCTCTGCTTATGTTTACGAACCAAGTTCTGGTTCTTTTGGAACAGGAACAGAATACTTACAAACTGCTCCATCCGGTGACTCGCTACATGATTTTGTTGCAAGTAACTGGGTTCCATTAGTTTATGTTGCTAACGCAGATGCACCAAGCAGAATTCCATCCGAAGGAACAATGTGGTATAGTTCTGTTGTTGACGAAATTGATATTATGGTACACGACGGCGATACATGGGTCGGTTACCTAAATGAAAATCCTACAACAGATCCTAATGGTCCGCTTGTAAGTGCTACTGCTCCAGAACTACAAAGCGATGGTACTGCACTAGTAACAGGTGATTTATGGGTTAGTACTGCCGACATGGAAAACTTCCCACAGATCTATAGATTCAACTTTGACTTGTCAAATTTACCAATTGCAAAGCGTTGGGTATTACTAGACAAGACTGATCAAAGCACAGAAGACGGCGTATTGTTTGCAGATGCACGTTATAACACCGCAGGTGATAACAGCGACGAAGCAGGCACAATTGTAGAATTGTTAGAAAGCGATTACTTAGACCCAGACGCACCAGATCCGGCACTATATCCAAAAGGAATGTTGCTATGGAACTTACGTCGTAGTGGATATAACGTAAAAGAATTCCGTCGCGATTATATTGATGTTGCTGAAGACAACACACGTTACGATCCAGGAAGCACAGGCGGTCAAGCAATGGCTGACTACTATCCACATCGTTGGGTTACATTATCTGGAAACCAAGAAGACGGATCTGGAAGTTTTGGTCATAAAGCACAGCGTAAAGTTGTTGTTCAGGCCCTACAAGCTACAGTTAACAGCAACGAACAGATTCGTGACGAAGACGGTCGTGTGTTTAACTTAATTGCTTGCCCAGGATATCCTGAACTAATCGGTGAAATGATTAGCTTAAACTACGATAGAGGCTTAACAGCTTTTGTAGTAGGTGATAGTCCTGCACGTTTAACTCCAGATGCAACTAGCTTACTAGCTTGGGGTAATAATTCTAATAGCGCATTAGAAGATAACGACATTGGAGCAGTTAGCTTTGACGAATATATGGGTATGTGGTATCCATGGGGTTATACAAGTGACAACTTTGGTAACAACGTTGCAGTTCCTCCAAGCCATATGGTTCTAAGAACTATTGCTCTAAACGACCAAGTTGCTTATCCATGGTTTGCACCAGCAGGTGTACGTCGTGGCGGTGTAACAAATGCAACAGCAGTTGGTTATATTAGCGGAGAAGGCGAGTTCAAGAGTGTTGCGTTAAACACAGGACAACGTGATACATTGTACGAAACAAAAGTTAACCCAATTACGTTCTTTACAGGAACTGGTTTAGTTGTATACGGACAAAAGACACGTGCTCGTGCAGCAAGTGCTTTAGATCGTATTAACGTAGCTCGTTTAGTAATTTATCTACGTAGACAGTTAGCTATTCTTGCTAAGCCATATATCTTTGAACCAAACGACAAGATTACTAGAGATGAAATTAAAGGTGCCGTAGAAGCTCTTCTATTAGAATTAGTAGGTTTACGTGCTCTATATGATTATCTAGTTGTTTGTGACGAAAGTAACAACACTCCTAGCAGAATTGATCGCAACGAGCTATGGATTGACATCGCAATTGAACCAGTTAAGGCAGTTGAATTTATCTATATTCCGCTACGCCTAAAGAATACTGGTGAAATTTCGGGCCTATAATACGAGGAGTATAAGAAATGGCAATCGCAACATTATCAAGATTTACAGTACCTTTAGCTAGCGATCAATCCGCTAGCGCACAAGGTATGTTGATGCCAAAGCTAAAATATCGCTTTAGAGTGATGTTTGAAAACTTTGGCGTATCAACCCCAACAACAGAGCTAACTAAACAGGTCATTTCAGCAGGTCGACCAAACGTCCAGTTTGCTAATCAAGTTATTGAAACTTACAACAGTAAGATCAACTTTGCAGGCAAGCACACATGGCAAACTATTGCTGTTAGTTTACGTGACGATGTCACTGGCCAAGTTTCTAAACTAGTTGGCGAGCAGATGCAAAAGCAGTTTGACTTCTTTGAACAAGCAAGTGCTGCAAGTGCTTCTGATTACAAGTTTACACTTCGTATTGAAGTGTTAGACGGCGGTAACGGCGCAAGCACTCCTAATGTACTAGAGACATGGGAATGTTATGGCTGCTACATTACGCAAGTTAACTATCAAAACATGGCTTACGGCGAACAAGGCCCTATGCAAGTTGACCTAACTATTCAACCAGACAACTGTTTACAAGTTCCGGACGGAACAGGTATCGGTGTCCCAGTTGCAAGAACATTAGGTACTTCCGCAACAGGTGGCGGAGTTTAATAAAAAAGCGGCTTAGGCCGCTTTTTTTTTAAGGCTTTTATTATATACGTAGTTAATAGTATTGCATAAATATTATTATGCCAAGTTATGCAAATAGACACTTTGTAGCCACAGGTACTAACCTGAGAGACTATCAACATGCCGCAAGGGCGTTTGTTGATGGCGACTTCGCACTGGCACCTAGACTTAAATTCCAGCATCATGTTGTGTTTAGTACTCTAGGAGGGTCTAACGGTGATCTAAGTGTTTTATGTAGGTCTGCAGATACTCCAAAATTTCAAGTAACTACAGAAACTGCAAATCAATATAACAAGAAAAACGTTGTTATGACTGGTATTACTTACCAGCCTATAACATTTAAATTCTACGATGACAACTCTGGAGTTGCAAGAAAATTATGGGAAAGCTATTATTCCTATACATTTGGTGATCACGGAGCAGCTAAAGCTGGGCTATACGGAAAAAGTTTAGGACCTAACTTTACAAGCTACGGCTTAGAAAATCAACCTATCATTCCCTTTTTAAATTATATTAAAGTTCACACTTTTGCAAAAAGAGGATGGCAAGGATATACATTAATTAATCCTGTTATTACTGCCTGGGCTAGCGATAATTTTGATTGGACTAGTTCAAATCCTGCAGAGCATACACTTACAGTAGCATACGATGCTGTCACTTATGATAGCGGATCTGCAGGCGCAGGAAGCCCACCAAATTTCGGAGCAGCGCATTACGATCAAACACCTAGCCCTTTAAGAACACCAGGCAACGGATTAACAGAAGTTCCTGGAGTACCGGGCGGACAACGTAATGGTGTAGAACAGATTTTTAATAAAGAACCTAAAAAAGCAGACCCGACATCTGCATTTAAAAGTCCACTAACGACTGCTATAAACAATGCAGCTTCTATTAATCAAGCCGTTAACACAAAACCGTTAAACCAACAAGCGGCCGCATTTGGGTTAGGCCTTGGTGTAGGACTTGTACTTGGTGCAGCCGCACTAGCAGCCGAGATTAAAAAAGGGTCTCTTGGCAATATTGTAATTCCTGTTAAAGACACAGAATCTCCTAACACTAAGGCAACAAATAAACCAGTATCGTTGCCTAGAGTTAATACGCCAACAGTATACACTAAAAGATAAAGGTTAACTAGTATGGACAAAGCAAATAGTTTGCCTCCTGCAGAACAAACAGACGAAGTTAAAGCGTTCTTTGATAAATTCTTTTTACATCAAATAACATTTCCTAGCAATCAGATAGATGCAGTTTTAGGATTTTTCTTAAAACGAGGCTTCGACGAACTATCAGCTAGGAGTACATCAATCTCTTTACTCAATCAAGCTAGGCTAGAAAATGTAAATGTATTTCAATTACTTGACAGCCTTAAAGGATTAAACGACGTCCAACTAAGTCAAGTTGTAACTGAAGTATTAAATTCCTATCGAGATAGAAGATCTGCTTTAGGATACAAACTTACTGTAACAGAAGAAACTACAGAAAGTAGAAATATTGTACAATGAGCAGGCGCTTTGCACAAGGAAAATATCAAGTCCTAAACCCAGACAAGTATGTTGGTAATAGACAGCCGACATACAGAAGTTCGTGGGAATTTCAATTTATGAGATTCTGCGATACAGACACTAGAATATTAAAATGGGCCAGCGAAGCAATTAGCATTCCTTACAAAGATCCATTTACCGGCAAGGGAACAATATATGTTCCTGATTTCTTTATTCAATACGCTGACAAACAGGGCCGTATGCAAGTTGAATTAATCGAAGTAAAACCTGCAAATCAAACCCTAAAAGAACGTGTAGGCAAAAATAGAAACAACCAACTACAGTATGCTAAGAATCAAGTAAAATGGCGTGCGGCCTATGAATGGTGTGCAAGGCAAGGCATTAAGTTTAGAATACTTACAGAAAATGAATTGTTCCACAATGGAGCAAAAGGATAAGTAGTATTATGAAAAAACTTGAAGAAATCCTTAATTTACCCGAAAGTAAAAAGACAATCAAGAAAGCAGAAAAAGAACAATCTGTTCAGACTGCACAGCCTTTACTTAGGGACATGTCCGAGTTTGACAAAATTAGTGCTGCCTTACCGCAGGTAAAGGGACTAGGCGACGCAAGCGACGAGGAGTTCGATGCGTTAGCCCAACGTGCTACAGATGCCTATGATGATCTAATGGACCTAGGTATGAACGTAGAAGCACGTTACAGTGGACGTATTTTTGAAGTTGCAGGCGGCATGCTTAAAAACGCTATCGACGCTAAGGCAGCAAAAATTGATAAAAAGCTAAAAATGATTGAGTTACAGCTTAAGAAGCAAAAGCTAGATCAAGATGCTGGCGATACAGACAACGGGTTTGATGTATCAGGTTCGGGGGTTATTGTAACAGACCGCAATAGTCTTATCGAAAAACTAAAAAATATGAATAAATAATACATCGGGATTTATCATATGAAATCATTTACAGAATATCTTATAGAAAGCGTAGAAGAAAAGAAATACGCTTTCAAAATTAAAATTGCAGGAGAACTTCCAGAAAATTGCGAAGATGTAATGGAAACTGCTCTTAAAAAGTACGACGTAACAAAGTTTACAAAATCTAAGACTGTACCTATCCAATCTAAAGTTCCAGACTTTCCTGCAATGGAAAACATTGAAGTTAGTGTTTTTGATATTGAATTAACCTATCCTACTACTAGTCAAGTTTTAACTAGTTATATGGCAGAACAAACAGGCGTGTCACTAGATAGAATTAAAGTTAGAAGTCCTCTAGAAGAAGCAGAAGTTGAATTAAACACAGAACATTCCGATAAAAAAGAAAACAAATCTTTACTAACTCAAGACTATCAAAAAGAAAACAATCAAGGTATAGTCGGTGACAAAGGTGTAAGTAATTTTCTAAAAGAGCTTTCTAAAGCACGTAAAGATTTAGAACAATACAAAGGTGTAAATGATTCTATCTTAGCTAAAAAAGCACCGAAAGAAAAAGCTGCTGAGGCAAATAAAGTTGCACCGGCTACAAGCCCTATCAGCGGCAAAGGACGAACAAAATGAATTTCCAAGAACTTTTACAAAAAATAAGTGCATTAGATACGCCAGTTAATGAAGTATCATTAAAAGAAGATGACATTGCAGAATGCGGCATGAGTCCTATGGGACCTAGTGATCCAATGAAGCAACAAGATAATGTTAGCATGAACATTAGCATGAATGGTGCAGGCACAGGCGGCATCCGTGATTTATTAGATATTTTAAGAAATATTGAACAAGGCAGTGAAAATCCAGACATGGATTCTCTAAATGATTTAATTGGGCAAATGGACGCAGGTCCAGGTGAAGATGAACCGCACGGAAAGGTTGCAGTCATTGACGGCGAAGACGAAATGTCTATTGATGAATTTACAAATGAACCTAACGAAGTGTATGGGTCAGTTGGAGATGTTATTCCAACAGGAACCGACATGCATAGCAAAGGTGCAGAAGCTGAGAAAGTTAATGGTGGCGGAAATCCTTTTGGGGTTGACGAAGAACTAGTTAATCGTCTAGCAACTATGTATGAATCAATCAAGAACAGATAACCAGTGCAGCAATAAGGTAGATTAAGTACCTTGCCCAAAGCGACCCTTGTGGTCGCTTTTTTATTGTAAATACAATATGGCTAGTAAATCATTAGACGGCGTCCTAACCAAAAAGGCGCATACAAAAGAAACCTTTACTGAAACACACATTCAGGACCTTCTCGCATGTTCTGACACAGACAGAGGGTATCATTATTTTTGTGAAAACTTTTTCTACATCCAACACCCAGTAAGGGGTAAGATGTTATTTGAACCGTTCGAGTACCAAAAGAGTTTATTAGACGCATATCACGGTCATAGATTTAATATTAATATGCTACCTCGACAGATGGGTAAGACTACTTGTGCAGCAGGTTATCTACTCTGGTACGCGATGTTTCATCCAGATCAAACAGTTTTAATTAGCGCACACAAATACACAGGTTCTCAAGAAATTATGCAACGTATTCGATACGCATACGAGCTATGCCCCGAACACGTAAGAGCAGGTGTAGTTAACTATAACAAAGGGAGTATAGAGTTTGATAACGGCTCAAGAATTGTTTCTACAACTACTACTGGAAACACAGGTCGCGGTATGTCTATATCCTTACTATACTGTGACGAGTTTGCATTCGTTCCTCCAAACATTGCCGACGAGTTTTGGACATCAATCTCACCCACACTAGCAACTGGTGGTAAGGCAATTATTACAAGTACACCTAACAGCGACGAAGATACATTTGCTGTTATTTGGAAAGAGGCTAATAAGAAATTTGACGAGTTCGGTAACGAACAAGAAACAGGTGTTAACGGTTTCTTTCCGTATACATGTCACTGGAGTGAACATCCAGACCGCGATGAAGCATGGGCAACATTAGAACGCGGTCGTATTGGCGAAGAACGTTTTCGTCGTGAATATAACTGCGAGTTCTTAGTATACGACGAAACATTAATTAATAGTATTCACCTTGCCGGCATGGAAGGTAAAAATCCTATAATGAACATGGGACAGACCCGTTGGTACAAACAACCACAGCGCGGCATGATTTATGCTGTGGCACTAGATCCTAGTTTAGGTACAGGTGGCAATCATGCAGGTATACAAGTATTTGAATTACCTACATTTGTACAAGTAGCAGAGTGGCATCATAATCTAACTCCCATCCAAGGACAAATACGTATTTTAAAAGAAATACTAGGATACATTAAAGAATCGCTAGGCGATGACGGTGCATCTGATATCTATTGGAGTATAGAAAATAATACAGTAGGAGAAGCTGGTTTAGTATGCATTAATGATATAGGTGAAGATCAATTTCCAGGGTTGTTTGTTAGTGAACCTATACGCAAAGGGCACGTTCGTAGATTCCGCAAAGGATTTAATACTACACACAAGAGTAAAATTGAAGCGGCAGCTAGGGCAAAATACCTAATAGAATCTAATAAAATGAAGATTAATTCTAGGCCTTTAATCTCTGAACTAAAAACGTTTATTGCCCAAGGTATTAGTTTTAAGGGCAAAAACGAAGAACCTGACGATCTAGTATCTGCACTACTGCTAATTGTACGTATGAGCAAGGTTTTATCGGACTGGGATGCTAGGGTATTTGACTCATATAGCAGTAACGAAATGATTTCTGATGAAGATTTTGAACTGCCTATGCCGATATTTGTTTCATCAACTCTCTGATAAATATAGTTATGGATAAAAATTTAGAACCAATTGCTACGGAATTGTTTGGAAAAATTAGAACGCAGTTTCCAAAAATTCAACTTGGCGATGCTAATAGCAAAGTAACAGACAGGCCAGAAGATGCCCGTTTTTTTGAATTTGATTATGTTAGCAGAGGCAAAAATTTAGGTACAATAAGCGTCAACGTTAGTGAAGACGACGGCCTAATTGTAATCTACAGTAATGATATAACAGATGGTCAACCCACTGGTGTAACAAAGCAATGGTACAATTTTCTTAGAGAATTAAGAGAATTTGCAAAACAGAATATGATGAAGTTTTCTATAAGAGACATTGCCAAGAGCAATCTAGAAAAACGTGACTATCAACAACTATCGAATAATGGAGACATGGCAATGACAGAGAGCAAATTGTGGGGAACTAACAGAACCAGCTTTCAAGAAATGGGAGATGCTAAATTAATCGTAAGGCATTCTAAACCTGTTAATTTAGATTTACCAGCAGGACGTACGATGCATATTGAAAGCATTTACATAGAAAGTGCCGACGGCGAAAGATTTAGATATCCTCACAAACATTTAAATGGTGCCCGCGCTCTTGCTACACACGTTGCCGCTGGCGGCACAAGCTATGATCCTATCGGACAACACATTATCGGTTTAAGCGAAGAACTAAGCAAGTTACGCATGTTCAAAGGCTATGTTGATCGTCATCCAATGGTTGCAGAAGCTATGGATACAGTTAACGCAAAAGTATACGAACGCATTGATCAAATTAAAAAAGAAATTGCTGGTTTACAAAGACCTGCATACTATCAATCTTTTGCTGAAACATTTGAACAAAGAGAAGAAAAATTAATTCCAGAAGATGTTGTTAGTGATTGGGTTGATCGTTTAACACTACGTAGTTTTAACGAAGAACTTAAGAATGTCTTTCCTTACATTTACAAATTAGTAGGAGAAGAAATTGCTCCTGTTAAAGAATTAAGCCCAGACGATTTATTAGGTATGGGACTTGAAGAAACACAACTAGATCCTATTAAAGAAGTTGAAGAATTAACAAATTTTGAATCTTTCTTGAACAGCATTGTTAGTGAAGAAAGTGACTTATTAGATACAGAAGGCGAAGGACAAAGCCAAGCCATTCAACAACTTAATCAATTAATTGGCCAAGAATTGCCTGCAGGCGTTGACGGAACTAATGCAATTCAAAGTTTAAAAGGTTTAATTGACAGTCCAGAACTAGAAGATGCTATAAAGAATATTGGAAAAGTAAATCCAGAAATGGATGTAAGAGATCTAGTAAAAGGTTTCTTAGAAAAGCACGATGAAGAAAACGGTACAGACATTGCTAGCAAGATTAATTTCGGAAGCACGACTCCTGAACCAACTGCTACACCTGCTCCAGCACCTACCCCAGAACCAACAGCAGCAGCACCTACACCAGAAGCGCCACCGGCAGCACCTGCTCCGGCACCGGTTGCAGAAAGATTTGTGCAAGCCGTTAGACGTGCTGCACAAGCAGGCATGCAACTAGAAGATACATTCGACATGGGCGGAAAGTCATTTACACTAAGAGATGCAATTGAACGTGCAGGACTTGATGTGCAAGAATTCTTTGAAGGTGCAGTTGATAAGAAACAAACCGAAATTGTAGAATTTATTAAATCAATGTACGACGAATCAAGCGGTAATTTTCCTAAAGGAGAAACTGGCGTTCTTATCGCGGTTGAAAAGCAATTCGGAGAAGACGCTGCCGATTTAGCAAGACATGTTATTAGTGAATTGAGTACGATTTACGAATCGAAGAGATTACGTCAACTTGCTGGTTTGGCATAATTAATTCACTTTTAAGCAAGATTTCTCTTGCAAAGATAAATAAAAACGCATACAATACAAAGTATGCGTTTTTTGTTTAGTAGGTGCTAAACAAAATAAAGGCAAAACAAAAGGCTATTATAATTTTTTAGGAGGCTCATCATGGCATCATTAGCTGAAATTCGCGCAAAATTAAAGGAACAAGAAGGTAATCGCTCAAGCGATGGTAACAGAACAGGTGGAGACAATTCCATTTATCCGTTCTGGAACTTAAAGGAAGGTTCCGAATCAACAGTCCGTTTTCTTCCTGACGGAAATTCCGACAACACATTTTTCTGGGTAGAACGTGCAATGATTAAATTGCCATTCGCCGGAGTTAAAGGTTCCACTGACACTAAGCCAGTAACTGTTAACGTCCCTTGCATGGAAATGTACGGAGAAACTTGTCCGATCCTTAGTGAGGTTCGTGGCTGGTTCAAAGACCCTGCTCTTGAAGACATGGGTCGTAAGTACTGGAAAAAGCGTAGCTATATTTTCCAAGGCTTTGTGTCTGAAGATGGCTTAAAAGAAGAATCTAAGCCAGAAAATCCAATCCGCCGATTTATTATCGGTCCTCAAATCTTCCAACTTATTCGCGGTGCTCTCCTTGACCCAGAAATGGATGATTTGCCAACAGACGCTGTTAACGGCGTTGACTTTAAGTTGATCAAAACAAGCAAAGGTGGTTATGCAGACTATTCTACTAGTAAGTGGAGTCGTCGTACTCGTCCGTTAGACGAAGCAGAAGCACTTGCATTAGAACAACATGGTTTGTTCAATCTTAAAGATTACTTGCCTAAGAAGCCGACAGATGTTGAGCTTAAGGTAATTAAGGAAATGTTTGAAGCAAGTGTTGACGGTGAGCCATTTGATATGGATCGCTGGGGACAATACTTTAAACCAGCAGGTATGAGCGCCGCAACTGGCGACCCTGTAGCTAAGTCTACTCCTGCACCAGCGGCTCGTCTAGCACCAGTTGCTAGCGACGAGGAAGATGCTCCTTGGGAAGAGCCTGCAAAGGCAGCACCAGCGGCAGCACCTAAGCAAGAAGAAAGCAAGCCAGCCGCAGGCGGCCGTGCAGAAGACATTCTTGCTATGATTCGCAATCGTAACAAGTAAAAACACGGCATGGGCCTCTGTGACTTAGTCATACGCCCGTGTTCTCTTCTCTTTAAGGATTTATTATGGCTACAAAGGCATTTGATTTAAGTAAATTTAGAAAAACACTTACAAAGAGCATTGACGGATTAAGTGTTGGTTTCCAGGACCCTACCGATTGGGTTAGTACTGGAAATTATGCTCTAAACTATTTGATTAGTGGCGACTTTCACAAGGGAGTTCCGCTAGGTAAGGTTACTGTATTTGCCGGAGAGTCTGGTGCAGGTAAAAGTTATATCTGTTCGGGCAATCTTGTTAAAGAAGCACAGGCGCAAGGCATTTACGTTGTATTGATCGACAGCGAAAACGCCCTTGACGAAGCATGGCTACATGCACTAGGTGTTGATACTAGTGAAAACAAGCTTCTTAAGCTCAATATGGCAATGATTGATGATGTTGCCAAGACTATTAACGAGTTTATGAAGGAATATAAGGCAATGGAAGAACGTCCTAAGGTATTGTTCGTTATTGACAGCCTTGGTATGTTGCTAACACCTACAGACGTTAACCAGTTTGAAGCCGGCGATTTAAAAGGCGACATGGGCCGTAAACCTAAAGCACTAACAGCACTTGTTCGTAACTGTGTTAATATGTTTGGTAGTGCAAACGTTGGATTAGTTGCTACTAATCACACATACGCAAGCCAAGATATGTTTGATCCAGATGACAAGATCTCCGGTGGTCAAGGCTTTATCTACGCGAGCTCTATTGTAGTTGCTATGCGTAAGTTAAAGTTGAAAGAAGACGAAGATGGTAACAAGATTTCAGAAGTCAAAGGTATTCGTGCCGCTTGTAAGATTATGAAAACTCGTTACGCTAAACCGTTTGCGTCAGTTCAAGTTAAAATTCCTTACGAAACTGGTATGAATCCATATAGCGGGTGTGTTGATCTGTTTGAAGCAAAAGGTTTCTTACAAAAAGATGGCAACCGACTTAAATACGCTGGGTCGGAAGAAATTAAACTCTATAGAAAAGAGTGGGAGCGTAACGAAGATGGGTGCTTGGACAAAGTCATGGTAGACTTTGCAAAGAATCCTAATGTACAATCTAACATCGACCAAGAAACTGGAGAAATTTTAGATCATGAATGAAAATCAAATCGGTGATATCTGGATGCTGTTTAAAGAATACGTTGATAAAAAAGTTGTTGACGTATTAGCAGAGCGTTATGTAGATTTGCTAGCAGATCACGGAATTAGTGACCGTGTAATGTCTGCGGCTAGCGGAATTGACGAAGATTTAGATAACGCAATCGACTTTTACCTTGACCAAGATAGCGAAGAAGAAGATTTTGACGAAGAAGATTTTGATTCTTACGAAGACGACGAATAATTTATGACTTGGTACTCAAAAGTCTCAAAAGATATATCGTACATTCCCGATGCTGTGGCATATTACGAAGCCGAATTGCAGGCAGCAAGGACCGAATGCCGTATAACGGGAAATGTAGAAAAGGCTGCTGCCAGTATGCCCGGAATTGTGGAAGTACGATTTAGTCAGCTTCAAGAAATTGAAGCAATTTTGGAATATTTGAATATTGAGCTTCGTAGACTTAAGAGTCAACATTTTCGAAAATACTTAGAAAACTATCAACGTGCATTAAGTTCAAGAGATTGTGAAAAATTTGTAGAAGGCGAAGCAGATGTCGTTGATTTTGAAAAAATTATCAACGATTTTGCCTTGTTAAGAAATAAATGGCTTGGAATTACAAAAGCATTAGATCAAAAACAATGGCAATTGACAAATATTGTTAAACTCCGTGTTGCAGGAATGGAAGACGCAACACTTTAAATGCCTATTTTAAAAATAGGCATTTTTTTATAAAAAAACTTGACAATTTACACATAACTGTGTACAATTTAGTTATGAATACTATAGATCATTTGCTCATAGAGCTTTATAATATTGGGGTTGAGAAGTTAGACACTTCTGTCCCAGTTCGTGATAAAAAGATTTTGTCAAGCCTTGCCAGACAAATCATATCAGGCCACTTTTTGACCGAAAATCAGTCAAAATTGCTGGTCAAAATCTTAAAAGAAAATTACAATAGTGTACAACTAGCCTATGGCAGCGAGGTACCTTCTCTTGAAGAACCGACATGGAGCAGCCCATTTAGAGTTATCGAACAACTTAGGAAGATTTTTATCTCAAGAGATGTCGAAAAACACATTTTAATCGAATTTACCTATAATAAGAAGCTTCGACAAGTGGTTACCGAGTTGAATAAGGTAATAGACGGTCAAATGATTTCGGTAAACAGCAAACAGTATGCTATACCTCTAACAGAAAAAAATATTTACAATGTTATAAAAACATTCAAACCCTACAAGTTCGACGTTGATCAAAATTTATTGGTATTTTTTGAAGAAATTTCGGAAATTATCAAAAAACAAGAAAATGTGTTTGACGTTTTTAATCTTAAAAATGAAAAGTTAATACACGCAATAATCTCTGACATCGGTGACATCTCTGAAGACAATCTTCTTTTATTAAATGATAGACGATTTAAGTATCAATACCAAGTTTTTCCAAAAATTCATGAAAAATCACTATCTGTTGCTATTGCCCAGCGTACGGCTCCTCGCATATGGATTGACAGTAACGTCACACCGTTCGACGAAGTGATACAATCATTGATAGTGTTAAAGAGGTTTCCTTTGTTGTTTGTCTTTGACGGACATAATTCCAAGGAATCTATAGAAAATTTGAAAAAAATAGCAAATTCCTTGGAGAAAAACAATATTGCCGAAGGAACAGGAATTTATTTTAGATTCGACAACTCTAGTCCTAATGATAAAGAATTTAATTCACTCATTGCAGGACTAGGATACAACACTATGTTGACTAAAGACACTAGAGTTGTAGGAATAAGCAATAATAAACTACCTAAATTTATGATAAATTCTCCATGGCGTCCTAACAGCGTTATTAGTTTTTCAAATAATTTTAAAAATAACAAAACAAGTATTTTTTGTGACGATGTCGATCTAACAATTTATTACAACGAACGCAAACCGTTTGGAGATATAGATGCCATCGTGTAAATTAATAATACAAGACGAAGTTAATCTTAAAATTGAAGGTCTTTCTGTAGAGGTTAGACGTAAACTTGCAAATACGTTTAAGTATGAAGACCCTACTGCAAGATACAGGCCTGCATACAAACTAGGACGATGGGACGGCAGTGTAGGATTGTTTGGTCTTGGCGGTAATGGCTATCTAAGCCAACTTCCTAAGATACTTGAAGTACTTGAAAAAAGTGGTGTTGACGTAGCTGATGTTGAAGATAGAAGACATCCGTTAACTTTAAACTTTCCTGAGATTAAAGAAGACTTTTGGGGAGATAGATGTTGGCCAGAAGGACATCGCTTTGCCGGACAGCCTATTAGATTACGAGAAGACCAGGTTGAAGTAGTCAACAAGTTTTTACAAAATCCACAATGCTTACAAGAAATTGCTACTGGATTTGGCAAGACTATTACAACAGCAACATTGGCAAAATTATGCGAGCCTTATGGTAGAACAATTTGTATTGTACCTAACAAAAGTCTTGTAGAACAAACAGAAGAAGATTTTATTAACTGTGGCTTAGATGTAGGCGTATATTATGGCGACCGTAAAGAATTACATAAGACTCACACTATTTGCACTTGGCAAAGTCTCAATATCCTCGACAAGAAAACAAAGAATCACGAAGCAGACCTCATAACTCTTGCAGAGTTTTTAGATGGAGTTCAATGCGTTATGGTAGACGAAGTACACATGGCTAAGGCCACTGTGCTTAAAAATCTATTAACACAGAACCTATGCAATGCCGCAATTCGTTGGGGATTAACCGGAACTGTTCCTAAAGAGCCGTTTGAATACGAACAAATTTTTGTTAGCATCGGTCCTGTTATTCACCAAGTTGCTGCTCACGAATTGCAAGCTCAAGGAGTGTTATCAAGTTGCCACGTTAATATAACGCAGTTGATTGACTTACCTGAATTTAAGAGTTATGCAGAAGAATACAAGTATCTTGTTACAGATGATGACAGGATGATTTTCATATCAAAACTAATACAAGGAATTGCTAACAGTGGTAACACACTTGTATTAGTAAACAGAATAGATACTGGCAAATTTATCGTTAACGAAATTCCAGAGTCGGTGTTTATTAGTGGCGAAGTAAAAACTAAAGATCGAAAGGAAGAGTATGACGAGGTCAAAACTGCTGATAACAAGATTATTGTGGCGACTTACGGTGTGGCCGCTGTGGGTATTAATATCCCCCGTATTTTTAATCTGGTTATGGTGGAGTCCGGAAAGAGCTTTACACGGGTTATACAAAGCATTGGGCGAGGCATTCGAAAAGCAGACGACAAAGACTTCGTACAAATCTGGGACGTTACGAGCACCTGCAAATACGCTAAACGGCACCTTGCGGCGAGAAAGAAATTTTATAAAGAAGCTAAGTATCCCTTCACGATTGAGAAGATAGACTGGAAATAAAATGTTTATTAACAAAATTAAACCTTTGAAATTAGAAGTCTATGCACCTGTTGGCGACCTAATAGATTTGTTTCCTATTGTTCAATCTCAAGAAGCACTCCCTAAATGGTTTAGTAATTTACCTAAATCTGTTAATGATATCAATGTTCGAAACTGTACAGGTTTAAAAGATTTATTCAATGAAGGGTTTATGATTCCTGCATGGGGAGAATACTTTATAACTGTAATGCCTGATGGTACGTCTAATGTCGAATCTCCAGTTCAATTAAATTGGGGACATAGTAAAAGACATGATCTTAGCACACAAGCACCAGGCGCCTGGCCTAGTTACATAAATGTTAAGTTACACAATCCTTGGTGGTTTTGGTGTAGTGAACCGATCAAATGGATTATGATACAGCCCACCTGGAATCAAGAAGAACCTAGCGAATGGGCTGTAGTACCTGGCATGTTGGAATTTAGATATAACAATCAAGCAAATGTCAACACTCTTTTTAGAATAATGGAAAGAGAGTATACTACTAAAATCAATACAGGTGATGTAATTGCACAACTAATTCCAATAACTGAACGTCCAGTAGCACTAGAATTAAAAGTTTTAAATGATGACATTTATAACGAGAAATTTGCACCGTGGGTACATTCATTTAAATTTGGATACCAAAAAATAAGAAATATGATAAAAAACAGGAACAAACAATGCAAATTTTAACATTAGATAATATAGCGTTCGACCTTAATAACCTACCGGAAGAAGTAGATGATGGTATGCGATTTAGTGTACTAGACAACAGTGACGCACAATCACCGGATTTCTTTTTTCAACCGTTGATATTTTTAGAAAGTTTTAACAGTCCTGCAATGGTTCTTAAAATAGGTAACGACGAAGTAGCAATGCCTATAGACTGGTCAATTGCTGTAGGAGATAGTACTAGTGCATGTGATATAGAAATACTTCCATTAACTAGTTTAAACGACAGAGGGTTTGAAGCATTCTGTTTTAATCCGTTAAGTGGATTTAGAGTTGAATTTAAAAAGATTGAAATTGTAAATTTTTATAATGATGTTAAATGGTACTTCCCTAAAATGAAAAATGGACAGCTACTAACTGTCCCGTTAAATAAAGAACCCAAACCCTTATGTGCTTACTTTGTTAAAGAAATTAGTCGACAGAGTGAGTTGATTGATCTAAGTAAAATACTATAATGGGAACATTAAAACCTGGTGCTACTTATGTATATGAACGTACTAGCAGTGAAGTGTATGCTAGAGAACACGGGTCTACAGAAAGAAAACTAGTTGGTTATACCTATGATGGAGAAGGTATGTATGAATCTAAATCGTTGCACGACCAACTAAAAGAACAAAAAATGTGGGGGGAAATTCATCGAATGGCAAAAACCAATCCGGCTTTACAAAAAGCACTAGATCGTGTTATAATGATCTACAGACTATCAAAGGATAATCCATTATGAGCAATGAACAAGCAAAGTATTTAAATAGTCGCCGCCGCCATAAGAATGATGTTGCGGTAGCAAGACAAGTAAGAATTGCTAAACAACATCGGGTAAGTGAATATAATCCTGGAGAGGTTAAACAGCCGCACCGTTTTAATAAACATCACGCCATGGATTGCGGAAATCCAGAATGTTTTATGTGTGGCAATCCTCGCAAGACTCATAAGGATAAACTAACTGCTCAAGAGAAGCGATTGTTTCAAGACACAGACAAAGTTACCGATAGACACAGCAATGGAACAGTTCCTCCTGAGGATGTAGAGAATGACAGAGAAGATTGAAATAAAAGATAAACTTGCTGCCGTTGACATGAACTATAAAGGGTTGTGGGATGAAATAACCGACGAGCAAAGGAAGAGTCTAAAACAAGAACTGTATATTCTTAATAGGTATATTAGCAATGCTAAAACTACTAACAGGGATATACAAGAACATTTTGTACTAACAGTAAACGAGTTTTTCAACAAGCATTGGAATACACTACAAAAACATCCTAAGCTACTTTGGCAGCTTCTTTGTATGTGTAGTCACGAAAGCAGACAAATCTTTTTCCATCAATGGATAGGGTTTAAAAAGAAAGAAGGAACAAATAAATTAGAAAAATTCCTTTTAGAAATTTATCCTAACAAAAAGCAAGATGAAATTGTCATGATGAGCAAATTAATGACCAAAGACGATGCTAAGAAATTAGCAGCTACTTACGGGTACGACGACAAACAAATTGCTAAATTATTTTAATGTTAAACTTAACTGTGAATAAACCAACATACACTTGTCAATTTTGCGGTAACAAGTATATGCAAGAAAAAACTCTTGCAGTACATGTCTGTGAACAAAAGCGCAGGTATTTGGCAAAAGATGAAAAGTCAGCAGTAATTGGTTATCAAACATTTAATAGATTTTTTCAAGTTACACAAAAACTAGGACATAATAAAACATATGAAGAATTTGCAAAAAGTCCTTACTACAATGCGTTTGTAAAATTTGGTAGTTTTGTTAGTAACGTTAATCCGTTATATCCAGATAAGTTTTTAGATTGGATTGTTAGAAGCGGTGTCAAACTTGATCATTGGTGCAGAGATGAGTTATACGAGAAGTACGTACTAGAGTTAATACACACAGAGGCTGTAGAAACTGCCCTTGAAAGATCGATTGCCCATATGGAGTCTTGGGCAAAAGATAACGACAGTGTATGGAGTCATTATTTCAAATACGTAAGTACAAATAGAGCAGTATTTGATATTAAAGACGGTAAAGTAAGTCCATGGCTTATCTTAAATTGTAAGACTGGCAAAGAAATGTTAGCCAACTTTAGAGATGATCAACTGTCGGCTATAAGTAATATTATTAATCCGCAAGTGTGGGTTAAAAAGTTTAAAAATCAAACATTTGATCTTGAACTAGTCAAGCAGGTAGTTAAGGAGGCCGGTCTATGACACCAGAAGCATTACAAGAAAATTTAACAAAATTAAGTATGGAAGTAATTGTATCAGAAGATGACACATCGGTTTACGTTAAACTATCTGGATTCGATAATGTAGAAGACGCAGACAAGTATGCAGATTACCTAGCAGAAAATTTACCATTAATGCTTTTTCAAACAGAGGTAGTACACTAATGCCAGATGTAGATATTGACTTTGCCAATAGAGATGACGCTCTTAAGTATATTAAGCATATACCTGCGGCAATTAAAGATGTAAACGGAACTTTTAAAAAGCACAATACAGGCGTATATTGTACACCTATTCCGTACAATCCTGTAAATAACTTATCCACTATAGATTACAAAGAAGCAGAAGATCGAGGCTATTTTAAAATTGACTTCTTAAATGTTAGTATCTATAAAGATGTAAGAGATGAAGCACATCTCAAAACTTTAATGGAGACAGAACCATTATGGGATCTTTTATTGCAGGACGATTTCAGCAGTTTACTATTTCACGTCAACGGACACGGTGGCATCTTAAGGCAAATGAAACCGACGAGCCTACTCCAACTAGCGGCCGTTTTGGCTATGATCAGACCCGCCAAGAGACACTTGATTGGGGAGAGTTGGACGACAGTGATGGAGACGATTTGGACAAAGCCAGAGGATGGTGAGTACTACTTTAAGAAGGCCCATGCAGTAGCTTATGCAATGGCTGTAGTAGTGCAGATGAACTTAATCTGCGAAGGCATTAGTTACGAATTTACCTAGACTTTGGGCTTCTAACTAACTGTACACTTTTACGTTTTACACGTTTTAGGGTCATGTTCATTAGGTTAACAACTGGCCCTAATACTATTCTAACATCTTTGCTATTAAATGTTTTAATTGCATATCTATAGGGCTCTATTTCTCTTCTACAAAAGATATTAATAGGAATTTGACGATTGGATTCCCACCACCAAATCTCTCCAATTTCTAACAAGGATGCTTTTTCTTCAGGTGTCTTAATAGTGGATAGATCGTAAAAACTAGTAACAAACTGGTCCTGGTTTACGATGATTCCTACATATTCCTCTTCTCCATAGTGTAGTACAGAAATAAACGGTAATTGTTCTTGTATATTATCTCTTAATTTAGCCATATAAATAGTAGTGAGGCTTTTAACCAAATGCAAAAAATTTCAAGTTATTTATA
>JACCEE010342025.1_pt1 | contig 70217 bp, 48 predicted proteins | sample 7449931 | NCBI WGS metagenome assembly JACCEE01 (sample SAMN15323457, study PRJNA562643) | freshwater metagenome | isolation source: river surface water | place: USA:Blue River Watershed | collected 2017-08-19
AAAACGAAAAGCAGTATTAAAACTGCTTTCCATAGTCTTTTTCTCCAATCCAATGAGCTTGTGTCTTTGGGACATGAACAGGGTCGCCAGAATTATCATAATAATAATATCTGTCATGTTCTATCCCACCATAGTATGTTTTAGTATGAAATAGTCTTATCCCAGTAGGGATATGGACTATGTCAAATAGATATAGCGGACTTCCGTCTGATGCAAAAGCACAATTATTCACCTGTCGCAATTACCTCCAGTCTTCTTATTTCATCAATGTATGCCCATAATCTACTTGGGTCTCCAGTGATATCTATCTTTTCATCAAGAGCCTTATTGTCTTTAATTCTTTTAAACTTCTGTTTTGTTAATAGTTTTCTGTGGTCTGCGTTTAGATACACAACATATTTTCCATCCTCGAAGTTTGAATAGAATACGTTACCAACCATTTCGACTAGTTCTCTTCCAAATGAACCTTGTCCGAAGTTAGGAATTATAGATGTTAATCCTTGCTTTTCTGCTGGCGTTATGTCTGATGTCGCAAATATAGTTGTGCAAGGTAGTCCTGCGAGCCTCATAAAAAACTTTCTTTGCTCAATCTTCAGGAGAGACCAGTCCATTCCCATATTTTTCTTATCTACTCCAACAACGTCTATCTTCATTGTTTCCTCAACTCTCTCAGATATCCAGTTAGATACTATCGCACACTCAGCTAAAACAACAGCTTTGAATGGTAATTTACCAGCTCTTGCCATTGAAACAACCTCTTCCCAGTCGTCTCCTTTCGCTTCGATAGCTTTTTTAGCGTTTTCATACTCCCTTTTAGCGGCAGCGTCATTTTTATTTTTTTCAAGTCTATCTATAATAACAGACAATCTCTTTATTATTGTGAGGTCATCGTGGATACTGTTTACAACACCCTCTAGTTCGGCAAGGTTTTGAATAGGATACGATATGAAATTACTGTATTCGTCTTCAAGATGTGCTGATGCTCCAGCTGGCGTTAGTTCAATTACGTAGCCTGGTTCATCATATTCAGTAAGTGATGCTACTATTGACGATTTTGATTTTGACCCATATATTATAAAATTAGACCCAGCCATATACGACATTGCTTTCTTCTCTTCTTTCTTCTTTATTGCTCTTCTTATTAATGACATCTTATCACTCCTCTTATTTTAACATTTATATAATTCCCTAATGGAAAGCTAAGATGCATGAGCACCTTAGCAATCAGAAGGATTCTACAACTACGCTACTGGAGTTAGTTTAGATTCTTTAATTAGGAAATCTATAAATATTAAATCTTTAGGGGATACCTGAAGTCCTTCCATCTCATGCTCATAAAAATCAGCAAGACCAGTAACCTCTATTTCAGTTCCAAGAAGAGTATTCATTTCCTCATAAAATGCAGTGTGATTAGGGTCTGTATCACCTTGGTATTTTTCTGCTATCTTTGTTCTTTCCTTTTCGAAAGCTGTAACTTCTTCTTCAAGAACTTTAATGTTTTTTGATATTTTTCTAGCAGTACCATATGCCATTTCCTTGTCTGCCATTTTTGTAAGAACTCCATTTGCATTTAGTAATTCAACTAATTTCATAATTTTTATTTCCTCCGTTGTTTTAAGTTTATAATATATTATAACATTATTTTTTTAATTTGTCAATATATTTTTTTATAAAATATATTTTAATCCATTTTTCAAGAAATCCTCCATCTTTCCAGCAATGTGAAGGTCGTTATAGTCAAACATTTTTTTTCCATCTGCTGTCAATGCTTCTACTTTTGGAGATATTGTGACGATAGAATATGGAGCTATTGCCTTTATTTTTTCAAGTATAAACTCCTTGTTTTCGTTAAATTTATCAAAATCAAGTTTTACTATTATATTTTTATAATTTGTTAGCTGATTCGTTTTTGGTACTGACGAAGTATTATGTAAAGCATACACATCATCGTTTACGTATTTTGACAAAACAACGCTTTCGAATTCTCCCTCAACAACGTATGCTGTTTCAGAGCCAACTATATTTGCTGGATATAAACACTCATATTTCCCATCAGAGGTGTCTGTCAAATATCTAACGTTTCCATCGAGTAAACGTATTTTTTTAAACCCATTCGGATAATATATACATATCCCTGGAGTGGTATTGTTTGATGAATGGAACTTCATAACGACTGGTTTTATTGTCTCAGTAAACGATAGCTTTCTTCTTGAGATGTAGTTGTTACATCTTATCTTAAAAAAATCATTTGGCTCAATAATATCCATAGTCTTTTTTATTGTTTTTTCTTTTTTCTTATACTCATTGTAATTGAATTTTTTAACAACTCTATTAGAGGAATAATTTAAAACGTCAGAGTCTGTTATGTAGAAATTGAAGAACTTTATTCTATGCTTTTTAAGCAACGGATTGTTCTTCTTAAACAAAACAAAATCTAAGAGCAGTTCTCTATATTGTTCAAATTCACTCCTTTTTATTTCCTTAAATTGTAGCATGTAATCTATGTATAAATCCATTTTACCTAACATTCTTACGAACTCGGTAAGAGAAAATGAGGTATCTAAAACTTTTTCTCCACCACGAACAACTTCCAATGAAACATCATATGTTTTAAAGTTCCCATCGTCCTTCCATATTTGAGCAGAATATGAATTACCATCATCGGAAAATGGATTTCTTATTAGAAAATATTTATCAGATTTTTTATACTCTATTGCACATTCACTCATGAGCTCCTCAAGAAAGAACTCATATGAATCTGGCTTATCATCCTCCTCCATTTTTAATATCCCCTCTTTGTATAAGTAATCAAAATCCATTATATCAGACCTCCATAGTTTTTATCTACAAGCTCCCATTTGGTTGCATATAGTTTCTTTCTTCCATCAACCCTTTTTTGCTCCATTGATTCTATTATAATCATTTCGCCTTTCTTTGGCAATCCTCCCTTCATAGAAACCCATCCTTCAACAAAAGTTCTATGAGACAAGAATCTTATACAACCATGTTGCCTAGACACTCCTAATACTTCCCCATATATAACATCTACTTTTGTAACTACTGTTTCAAGTATCTCATGTTCCATTTTAACAATATATTTTTCTGGGAATTCTTCGTCCTTTATTGTGTCAAAGTATTCCTTTATAAGAGATTCTTTATTTATTTTGCTGTATGTCTTATCAGTCTGATTACCAGCATGTTTTGCTATTAACCACTCATATTCTGGAAGATTTATAGGATGTCTTTTCTTAGGGTCTTGATGGTTCTTTATTGTATTTTGTATCGTAGTCTTTCTCATTTGTGTCTTATCGAAATAATCAAACGTAGTAACAAAATCATATAATTTTTTCCTAGTCCCAAAATCTTTGAAATAATTTATCTTTATGAGTGCTTTCCAGTGATTCATATTTATTATTGGGCTTTTATTTAGTTCCATAAACAATTCAACGAAATTTCCAGTCTTAATTTCTTTTGATTTTTCAGCCAAAAACACGGCAACATCTTTATTCATCTTCTTTGCTGATAAAAGAGATTGGTGTATCATCTTGTTTTCCCTATCAATAATCCAAGAAGAATTATTATTTCCCCATTTTAATTCACCAAGTGAAATATCGAAGTTTGGTAATTCAGCTTTTATTCTTGATATTTTTTCTATATCTCTTTTCTTATCGGAATAGTCTCCAGAGTATGTAGCCAACATTACTTTGTAAAACTCATATGGGTATGTATATTTTTGAAATGCAGAATACAAACTATCATAAGAAACAGATAATGCGTGACTCGCATTGAAACTATATTTTGAAGAGTCCTCTATTATTGTCCAAACTGATTCAGCTATTTCCGTTGCTCTTTCTCTTGTCAAAATATCACTTCCTTTTTTATAATATATTTATATTATATCATACAATAACAAAATTGTCAATATTTACCTTTCCAATATAGACTAGCAAGTTCATGACAACCTCTACTCTGCATTGGGAAGGTAAAAACAAAGACCTTCACTTGGAAGGTCTAAAACATTTATTCATTACCTAAAACTTCAATCATTATGAAGTGATGATTTCCACCCCTTGTGGATGTCTTTTGAACGAGACCAAGATGTGGTATTTCTGACCTAACAGACTCTATTAATTCTATTGCGTCGTCTGCTGTATGTTTGCTAAATAGTATGTAGAACTTTAGCCCAAACCATTGCTTTTCAAAATAGTTGAAATACATGTTTGATGTAATACTTTTATAATCGTGGTCTTCAAAACATATAAGCCCGTTGTTGTCGTATTTTCCACCTTTGTGCCATGTGTTTAATGTCATAGCAACCTTCGCTCTCTCCCTAATAGCATCAAGGCATTCTATCGCCTTTTCCGGTATTGCCATTAGACTTCTATCACCAAGTCTATCGAAAATACGCTTACTAACTAATTCCTCTGTTGCAAAATATTTTGATTGTCTCATTAATCCTCCCTTAAAAGTCGGCTGGGTCGTCAGACTCTTTCATTAGCCTGTCAACAAAGCCTGATATAAATTGCTCTTTAAACGACATTATTACTGATTCTTTTTTCTTTGAAATTGCTTTTATAACATCATACGTATCTTTCATAGATATTCCAGCTATCGCCATTGATTTCATGGCATCCTCTTGGAATAAAACCCAAGAACTATCTGTGTAGTCTCCACGTAATGTCTTATCAAACATTTCAACGCCATATTCATTTTTATCCCTATTTACAAAACGGTTAAAGTTAGATGAAAATCCTGGTCTTACAGCCGCAGTAAACTGAGTTAATTCTTCAAGTGACGATGGTTTAAACTTCTTCACTTTTGTAGATGAGGCCTTTTGCTCTACTTGGTTTACACCAACAACATTTTCCTCCCAATATACTTTTTTCATTATATCTGGGTTATTTGTTATTATCTTTTTTATTTCTGTTGTTGGATATACTTCCTTCCAGTTTGGTATTCCGACTTCTACAAACACCTTATCTATTATATCAACGACAGCAACTATAAGAAAGTCATTTTTTAGGTACTTATACTTATCAGCATATTTACCAGTTATATTTAAAACCAAATCTCCTTTTCTTGTTACAGTAAGACCAAATAGTTCCATAAGGTTTTTATTGTATAGTAGGAAACCACAAGCGTGACCTTTGATGTTGTCATATATCCCTATATATTTTTTACTTTCGTTAAGTATTGTAACGTGATTTTCGTCAGTTACATAGTCATATATATTTATTGGACAAACATCATCATCGTCTATCTTCTCGTATTCTTCCCATGCTTCGCAGTCTTTTTCGTATTGTTCGATTTGCTTTACAACAGCATTTGCTAATGTAAAATCTACATTATTTGCTCTAGCATACATTTTAAATGCTGATTTTTCTTTGTATTCTCCAAGAGCACACATGTTATAACAAAACTCTTCTCCACCTAGGAATTCTTTAGATGCTTGAACAAACGGAGCTTGGTTTGATAAGTTAAAGTCTATATCGAATAGCGACCTAGACTCTAGTATTCTTTCTTTTGTCGCAAATCTTTCTGATATTAGTGGGATGTTTTCTCTCATTCTGTCTATTGTAGTAAATCCTAAAAATTTACAAAGTAAGAATCCAGGAGCAGAACCTCTTCCAGTAGCAGTTAATCTTCCACCGAGTTCTTCTCCTCTTTTGATAATGTAATAATTAAGAAGAAAGTAATCAGCAAAATCAGTTCCAACTATTACATCTAATTCTTTCTCTATTTCTACTATATATAAACTTCTATTTTCCTCTACCCACTCATCAGATTCAGCATATTTGTTAAAGTTATCATATACGATATCTCTAAGTTTTTTATTCTTTTCCTCCATTGATAATTCTGGAAACATTGTAGGAACTTTTATCTCTTTATCAAAATAGATGTCTTCAAAATCAAGAACAATATTCGTATTGATTATTGATTCTGCTATTTGCTCATCCGACAACACGCCTTGCTCTACATATCTATATATTAGAGTATCTAAATCTGGGAAGTCATTATCCCAACCAGATTCTTCTGGATATTCTATACCTTTAGATAGAAGATAAGCATCTCTATCAACTGACTGCTCTGGAAAAATAAAGTGAGAGTCACAAGCTGAAATAAGTGGTATGTCATGCATTTTTGAAAACATCGCTAGATATTTGTTAAACTCCATTTGCTTATTAGACCTGTGTGCTTGTACTTCAAGATAGAAATTTGGGAATAAATCCCTAAATTTTAATATCATATCGGTATCACGCTCTTTTGCTATACCACCTAAACAAGCTGTTGTAACCACTACATTGTTTACATTTATTGAATTTAATAATTCCCAATCTATTCTTGGCTTATAATAAAATGCCTCTTTCTTGTGTGCCATAGATATTATTCTATTGATGTCCTTCATACCGTCCATATTTTTTGCCATTAATATTATATGGAAGTTTCTATTATCTGTTGAAAATCTGTCATCAACATAGTAGGCTTCAACACAAAAAACGAATTTTAATTTTTTATTAAGTTTGTGGTCTTTTGGTTCATTTGCTATATCGTAAGATTCAATTGCCAATGTGCTTATACCATGTTCACATGATGATAAAATATTTTGACCGAGCTCTATTGCTCTTTTAGCATAATCTATCTTTAAAACGGAACAATCAGGAGTCATAACATTTGATAAACTCGAATGTATATGATAGTTCTCGTAATTGTTTACGCCATTGTTTTTTAATATAGTTTTTATTGCATTTATTCTGTTCATCATATTCATACCAACTCCCTTAACTCATAATATACATATATTATACCATGATTTTTAAAACTTGTCAAGATTTTTTTTACCTTACCAAGAACAATGGGAGTGTTGAGTGGGATGATTAATCCCACGTATCAGTATCTTCTATTACTAATTCATTCCAAGTATACATACCTATTAGTAGAGCATCCGCTAAATCATCAGTATCAGCATTTGTTTTACTCATAGCCATCTTTTTTTGCATTTCTCTTGTTTGTCCTTTTCCTAGCATCTTAAATGATGCTTTCCATTCTGGAGCTGTAACAATAGTATATTGAATCGAATATTCATAGAATAAACTAACTACAACACCCATTAACATAGCTAGTACCTTATATGTTATAAGCCCCATACCTAAATATATATCTTCTATCGAAGCGGAATTTATCTTATACTTCTCTATTATTTCTCTTAATGCTTTGCCAGTATAATAGATACGTTCTATTGTATTTGATGATTTTATTTTTATAGTTCCGTAATCAACTAATTCTCCGTTTATTATTACACACCAACCAGTTGCTGATGATGATTGGTCTAAAGATAATAATCTTGTTTCTTTTTTTGATTTAACAAGTATTTTATCAGCTTGCTTGATTCCTTTATTCATTTTTTTATAATCTGTATATTTCTTTTTCTTTTTCATCTCAGTATCTGTTTTAGTATCTTTAACAGTACAATTTACTATTTGTCTTCTTGAAGCTACAACAATATTACCAGTCTCAAATAATACTTCGTATATATAGTCGGTTTCTTTTTTAAGATACTTAATTACTTTAAACTTTTGATTTTTTTTATTTGTATGTATTGTATTTATCAAATCTTCTGGTGTTATCTTTTTAGCCAATATAATCACCTATTGTTTTATAAAACAAATACATATACATTTCATGAGATATTCTATTATTTACATATAAATTGATATATAAGTCTATTAGGTTAGTTACTTTTCTTTCGTCCATAATTAACTCCATATATTATGACCAGAGTCATACAGATGCTGTTTGAATTTATCCATTTCATCAAGATGGTCAGCAAATTTTTTAGATAATTTTTTTAACTTAGTTAAATCATCAAAGTCTTTCATCATTTGATTTAATAATGATATTGCTTTTACTATTTGAGCTCTTTCTTTTCTTCTCAACGGTAGTATAGTATTTTTAAAATATAATATTTCATTTCTTATATTCTTTTTAATTTCTAAATTATCTATTGTTTTTAAATCTTGTTTTAAAGAATCAAAATCATCATTCTGAGATAATATATGGTCAAATCTTTCTAAATGTTTTTTTTCAATAAGTAACATAGCATTAATCTGTTCTTTAGTTACATGTACTCCTCTTTTCATAAGTATTCTCCCTTTTATTAGTTATTTTTTATTTTCATTTAAATATAAAGTTATTTTTTTATTTATCTTGTGTGGGTTGTTTATATTAATATTATATCATATAAAAACTTTTTTGTCAATAAAAATTTTTTAAACGAACCCCTATTAGCATTGGTAAGGTAAATATCAACTTTTAAAAAAATATTGACAAAAAATTTTTTTTATGGTATAATATATTTGTGGGTGTGAAAAGAATAATAAAAAAAGGAGAATTGAATATTATGGAATTAAAAAATGACTTAGAAAGAGCTTACGAAATAATAAATAAAAACTTTAATAATAAAAATGGAATTGGCGAATATTCTGGAATAGAAGGAATTCACGATGAGTGTCTTGATATAGATTATATTGTTAGGTCTAAGAAAGAAAGAGATTTTATGAAATTTAGTAATAAAGATATTCATGAATTGGTTTTAATATGGCAAAAATATGAAGATGAATTAATTGCAACAGCACTATTTGAGCATTATTTATTATTAAGTAAAAAAATAATGTATAAATATATGTGGGCATATAATAATTTCCAACAATCTAGAGATGGTATAGACACTGACTTATATTCTGAGATGTATATTATATTACATAAATGCTTAAAAAGATTTAAGCTAGTAGAGGGAGGAACATTTACTGCATACTTCGTATCAGAATTAAGAAACCATTATATTGAAACTGCTAGAAAAACTTCTTTTACAATAGCAAAGATGCCTAGTTCTATTTTCAGAGATATGAGAAAAAAAATAATAAACAACGAAGTTGATGATTTCAACTATCTAAAAAAAGCATTTGATACAACATCATCAAAAGATGGAGACCAAGTAGAACTTGATTTAATATCATCATTAGAGGATTTTTCTTCAAACAAAATGCAAGAAGTGCTAGAAAGAGAAGAAGTTATAAAGAGCGTATTCAAGCAAATATTAAGAAGATACAATGAAAGAGATGCAATAATGTTTATAATGTATTCTGGAGTACATAAAGAATACACGCAAAAGAAATTAGCTGAGATGTTCGAGATATCTCCGTCGGCAGTAGGAAAAAAAATAAACAACATAAAAAAATATTTATCATCCAACAACGAAGTCTATACGATGCTAAAAGATAGCCTTGCATAGAGTAGCCAGAATTTTGAGTCTCAGATTTGGCACTTATAATTAACGTAAGAGAGAGTAATGAGTAAGAATTATTGAATTCCATATGTCCTCCTCCCTAAAGTTATATTATGTGTTTTCTCTTTATAATGGCTACACTATTCTCTCAGTATTGGACGGTTAAAATCCGTCCAATTATTTTTTTATCAAATGGTACACTTTTTACTTTTAATTTTTATGAAAAATAGGAGGGATAAGAAATGGCTAGAAAATCTTCAATAAAACAAATAGTTGATGGAATTACATTAAAAGAATACTTGTTAAAAAGATTAGTAAAACAATCATATAGACAACTTCTTAATGACAGTGAATTCAAAATAAAAACAGGAATAAAATCTCTTGGAAACTTTTATAATCAAACTGAAAAATTAGGAATAAACTTGAAGGAAGTTTATGCATATGCAATAGAAAGCAGAGCAATAAGTTTTTCAACATCTTTTGAGGAATGGATTTCGTTAACTAGAAAGAATTGTGACACTAGTAAACTACTAACTGAGAAAGAAATGCTTATAAGAATAGGAAGTGAATTTGGTCTTGTTTTTGCTGATTATATGAATAAAGACCTAATAAAAACTACAATATTGGACTTCACTACAGAGGAAGAATTAGCAAAAAGAATAGAGAATATACGAGGTGGTAAATAGTGGCAGAGCAAATACGTATGAAAGATATAACTACCAAGTTAGCAGAAAAGAATAAAGAAATAACAGAAATGAAAACACATTATGAGTTTGAGTTACAAAAGATGAAAAAAGAGAATATGAAACTTTTAAAAGCTCAAATAAGAAGTTCAAATGCTGAAAAATACAAATTGGCATTAAGGCTTTATGCAAATGGTTTCGGAGTTGGTTTAATACATAGAACAATGGTATATGAAGAGGGTGAAGAGATAACTCTTGATGAAATCAGAAGTCTTATAGATAGAATTGATATGCTCGATGATGAATTAAGACAATATTTTTACAAATGCAAGAAAGAATTTACAGAGAATGTAAATATAAACAAAGGATTTTTTGCTTCTACAATTTATAAGAAATACCAACTACTTGAAAATGTTGTATCCGAACAGCTGATAAAAGCACAAGAAGTTGGAGATGATGAGCTAACTCTTAAATGTGTTAATGAACTAAAAAATATATATAAAGAAATGTCAGCGGTATTCTTTAAAAATGGTTTTGAAACAGAATCAGACGGAGTAATGGAAGAACTTGAATCGGACTACAACGAGAGTAAAGCTGCTACGATAATATCATTTAAAGACATGAAGATTGTGTAGGTTGGTAAGGTATGAAAAGAGATAGTATATTTTTAGACAAGAAATCGGGTATAATATTCTGTTGGCAAAATCTTACAAATTCATATGAGCCAATTGCTGTTAACGCTAACTACAATGAGGAAACAAGAGCTTGGGATAGTGAGGAAATAAAAAAAGGAGATATCTTTTATGATTTCGTAATGTTCGTAAGACACTCAAGCAGAACTACATGTAAAATAACTGGAGAGACAAGATATGGTAGTTTGGAAATATATCAGTGGGCAATAGCATTTCAAATAATAAATGCCGCGATAGGACTAAGGTCAGAAGATATAATTTGTGCAATATCAAGACAGGCTGGAAAATCATATATATCTAGAAAGCTGTCTGGCTTTATTCCAATATTTTTACCAAAACATGTTAAAATACCAGAAGACAGATTCTACACAATTTTCGTAGCGGTTAAGAAAGAATTACTTGCTGACCAGTGTGGAAAATTACTTCCAGAGATTGAATCGGCTTTTGAGTTTTTTAACATGAGATATCCAAGAACACCACTAATAAAAGGAACTCCTTGGAAATCAACGAAGTTAATTATAGATATGGATTTAAACGGAAAACAAATACCATATGCGTCTTTCGATGGTATTTCTGCAAATGCGCCAGTTAATGCTGGTTTTACAAGCCATTTTATGATTTGCGATGAAAGCCAAGAAATAGGTTTTGAGAAGTTCAATGAACAAATAAAACCATTCAGTACGAGAACTGGAGGTATATTATGTGCAATAGGAACCACAACATCTAATCCAGATAATGTCTTATTTGATATGTATGTAGACCAATCTATACCAGATTATAGAAAGATACTGTATACATGGGAAGATGTGTATAAATACAAGGCACTAAATAATGAAGTTGGAGCAGAGAAGTATAAAAGAAGGGTTGAACAAGAGATAAATAAGTATGGTAAATTCTCAGATTATGTTCAATCACAATACTATGTTTCTTTTAATATAGTTGGAACAAAATTTATAACAATCGATAGGCTTAGAAACAATGGTGTATTTAGAATACCAGGTGGCGTAGACGGAATGAAAAGCACAAAAGACAATTTTATAGTTGCAGGTTTTGACTTGGCCGTTGCGAATGACTATGCTGTTTTATCGGTTGGCGACGCAACGTATTCAATAAATGAAACAAGAGACATAGACGTTGGTTCAATAAGAACTTCACTTCGCGATGTTATTATACTAAATCCAGATAGGATGAGAGTTGGTATTGATGAACTAATAGACACTGTTGCAGGATATTGCAAGAAGTATTCGATAGATATGCTTATGGTTGACTCAACCGCTGGGCAAGAACATGCTTCACTATTCTTAATAAAGCGTCTTAAAGAACTGGAAATAGACACTATGGTTATACCATTTTCATTCGCAAATAGGAATAAAGTATCTATGATGACATACTTTGAAAACTCACTTTTCAATCAGACAATTTCTCTACCATTCGAAGATTACAGAGCTGATGATGAACATTATGACGAGTTTTTAGAAGAGTTATGTTATCTCCAGAAAACAAGAAACGATTCTGGAACATTACAATTTAAAGCTCCGACTGGAGAAAGTTTTTTTGACGACTGTGTAATGAGCGTATCTCTTATGAATTATTGCTTACATTATGTTGTTATAAATGATGGTGAAAAGATAATAGACCTTAGTTCCGATGTTAAATTCTATTTAACGCCACATAAACAAAACACTAAAAAGAAGTTAAGAAGAGAAACTAGCGGCAGAGCTGGAAGATACTTTTAAAAAAGGGGGTTTAATCAAATTGAGCTGTTCGTACTTTAATAATTTTGGGATAATAACACAATCGGCTAAAATAAGAGCGATTGAGGAATTTGCCACAGGAAAGTCTCTAAGACATTACAAAAAGAAATGGGTTGACGAGAGATATCAACTGAATGACGGGATAGAATGGGCTAAAAGACATGTATCCGTCAACTACCTTGATTTTATAGTTAACTCTTATCTTGCGTTTGTAGAGCCAATGAGAAATTTAAAAAATATAAAAAAATTAACAAAAGAGAAAAGAAAAAAGCTTGAGGAATTCTTTAAGACTAATAGGTGGAACGACTTTTTTAAGCAGGTGGCCAAAATAAGAAAATGTGCTGGAGACGTATATGTTTATTGGTATATGGATGAAAATGGAGCTATAAGATTAAAAGTATTAGATAGTGAAAACGTTGTAGTAAGAGTAGACGAAGATGAAAAACCATTTGCATATTCTTATTCTAAAGTAGTTAGATACCAAGAAAGAAGAGAAGCAAATTCGATAGACTTTATGGAAAAAACAAAAACAATAGAGTGGGTTTTTACAAAACAAGGGGTTGACATATTCGAAGACGGTATTTTATCTGACACAATCTTAAATAAATTAGAGCTTGATGGTGTAATTCCAATAATTCATATGCAATATGGAATTCAGAAAAATAGCCCATACTCAGTAATCCCAGCTGAAGAACTAATAGATACAATACTATTGTTAGAGAAGATAGATACTGAGATAACACATATAAATACAATGGCTGGAGCTCCGCAAGTTATAGCAATAGATGCTGAATTTGATTCAGAGCATTCTGTTGTTGGTCCAAATGGAATAATGTATTTCGATTCAGTAAAACCAGAATCAAAGCTAGAGAAAGCAAACGTGGCTAGAATACAGCAAATACAAATCACAAATGGAAATGAACCACATTACAGGCAAAAAGCAGAAATGCTAGATATGCTATACTCGAAAGCAAAGCTAATACCACCTTCAATAGCGGGAAAAGTATTATCTTCTGATTCATCAAAGGTTGCTCAGATAGTTAAACAAGATATGGAATACGAACTATGGGATTTTTATACTGAATTCTCAACTAAGTTCTCTCCAATAATAAATCTATTACTAAATGACAGCGTTGACGGGACAATCGCATTTGAAGTTCCAGACGTTTCAATTACTGAAACGCAAATAGATAAATATATTCTAAAAGGCTACAAGATGCAAATGGCTGAACTTAGCATGAGAGACAACCTAAGACTAGAAGGATATGATGATGTCGAAATAGAGCGTAAGATAAAAGAATGGCATGATGATGAAATTCTTAAACAAGAGATATCTGGGCATAATCAAAAAGTAGCACAAGAATCCAAACAGGAATTCGAAACTAAGGAATCTGAAAAGGAACAAAAGGATGTGTCAAAGCAGTTGGAACAAACATCAAAAAAAATACCAGTATCAAATAATGTTAAATAACTCGGAGGATTAAATGGACATAAAGCTAGTAGGAAATCCATTTATTAATACGCCACTAGAGTATCGTGGATGGGAACTAATAAATACCATCCACTCCTCTGACGAGGATGGTGACATTATGATACTTGGAAAGGTAATAAATTTAGGCGATATTTGTGGTGCATACAGGAAAGTCAAAATAACGGAAGATATATCGATTGGCGATATTGTTTATTGCAAAACAAAAACTCCATTTGTTGGATATGTTGAGTTTGAATCTGATGGTCTAATACATGTTATAAATGCTAGAACAAAAGTTAGTATGTTTCTTACCTTACCAATGATTCAAAAGGTTGACTATATTAGTAACTTAAATGACCTGAAAAAATATCATAAAATAGTCGGAGACATTTCAATAACAAAGAACAGTATTTTTGTAAACTTTAATGATGGTAAGGCGAAGGGAATAAGATTAGATACTCCAGGAGGATATTATGAATCTTTTCATTCATTACAGGAGAATTTCAATTTAAATGTCATATATAAGCCATCAGTAATATCCACATTAAATAATCAATCTTTAAATTTTTTATGTAATACGCTTCAGTACAAAGTTCTTTTAAATAATACAGATGACACTTCAAGGTGGCAGTTGATAGACAAAAACAATAAAATTTTTGATTTTAATATTTATTTATTATCACTAGGATATATCTATAAATAACAGGAGGAAGACATGTCAGGAGAGGACAAAAAAAATACCGTGATACCAAACCAGGAAGGTGGACAACCTACACCTAATCCACAGCCAACCCCAACTCAACAAGATGGGGACAAAAAGGCAGCACTAAGTGCAGAAGCATTGGCTGAGCTTGAGAATTACAAGAAGCAAATAGCTCAATCTTACGAAGCCGAGAAGGAAGCATTGATAGCTCAAATGAACGACCAAACAAAAACTCTTGCAACTCAAATTGAAGAACTAAGAGTAGCTCAGATGAAAGAAGATGAGAGAAAGAGATATGAAGAAGAAAAAAAGATACAAGAAGAGGCAAAAGAAAAACTTGCTTTAGCTGAGAGAAACGCTACTCTTCAAAGAGAAATAGAAGATATTAGAACGAAGCAATATATTGCTGAAACACTTTCAAAATATCCATTCGTAGAGTCTAAATACAAAGATAGATTCCAAAAGATGGGAAAAGAAGATTTTGACAGATTCTTTAATGATGATTTTATAAATGACCAAAGAGAATTACATGAGTTTAGAACTAGAGATAAGAACCAAGGAAACAGAAATGCATTTGGAAAATTTGCAAATGATAAAACTGCACCACAAACAGACCCTGTTGTAAGCTCTATACAAAAGTACAAAGAAGAACAACTTAAAAAGATACTTAGTGGAAGATAAAAAATTTAGCTTACTCGATTAATAGCCTTTTAAGACTATTGAGAAGCTAATTACCACTTAGCTATAAAGACGTACAATTAAAAAGAAAAAAGGAGTGATATAAAAGTGGCAATCGTTTTAAGAGTAAAAAACTCACAAATAGAACCTAAGATAACTGGGTTACTATTCCAAAACACTTATTATGTTGATGATAGAATGGCTGACGGACTGAAGTTAGGATTCTTTTCACACATCACTGACATGGGTCAGTCAATAGGAGTTCCAGCTCCTACACTTGTTCATGCTAACGCATCTGCTGGTAGAAAGGCTATGGGTATCGTATATGACGCATCTAAGAGAAGCGAGTATACAAGTGCAAATAACTGGAACAGCAATATCAGACTTTTCCCTTACGGAATGAGACAAGATACTGCAATCGGTCTTCTAAAGTATGGTGTTCTTGAGATTTCTGACACTGAGAATACTAAACACAGACAATTCGCATCAATCAAAGAAGAGAACGTATTAGTAAGCGACTTAAAAATGCTTCAAAAAATCGAAGTTCTTGAGGGAGCTACTGGAATGGAAGTTCCTACAATCAGATTCGTTTCTGATATAGCTGCTGATGGTACTGTTTCTACTGTACTTGCTGATGGTACTACACCAAAAACATTTGCACTAACTGACAAAGTAACTAGACTTGGTCAAATGGGAGATACTGTTTACCTAGCTGGTTGGGAAGAATCAAACACTGTTCCTGGAACTGTAAGTGCAATGGCAATTCAATTCCCATTTGTAACTTGGAAAACTGGACAAGCAGTAGGTTACGTTGAAGGACCAACTTTTGTAAGAGTTGACCTAAGAAATGATTTCCTAGAGCCTGAATTCGTTGGAGCTGGAGAAAGCTTAAAACCAAACGGAGAGCAATTATCACATGAGATTGCAACAGCTGAACATAAGTTTGTTAGAGATGAAACACCTCTTTGGCTAAAAGAAATTGATGCAGCGGCATCAACAATGGCTAAATCGAAAGCAGTAAAAACTACAACAAAATCAAGCGACAAGAAATAATTGAATAAAGGAGTGATATAAAAGTGGTTAATGTAATAACTGGTTCTTGGTCTTTAGGACACACTTTCGACCAAGGTGCGATGTCAGAAGACCTTATAAAAATAGTTGGGTCACTAGAAGGATTAAACGACCCGTCGGTAATAGCAAACCTTGAAGGAATGGATTTCCTTAACTCTTTCGTTAGAGAGGTTCAAGGGTATCAAGGACATACAGAAGGATTTGAGGAGCATAAGGTATACTTCTCTGATGATGGTTCATACCAAGATGCTACAAATTATGATAACAGATATAGAAGCTGGACTTTCTATAGAAAAGGATGGCAAATCAAAGACGTTGATTTCTCAATGGCACTAATCAATGAAGTTGCAGAAAAAGGTGGTTCACTTGCTGATGTAATCAACAAACAAATGGATAGAATTGGTAAAAGATATACTCAACACTATCTTCCAAAAATAGCTTATGAAACCCTATTCTATGAGCCAAGAGTGGCTACAAGAGACGGAGAATATACTGCTGATTTTGGATTCCTAAACGGAACTCTAATTGATGCTGAAATGCTTAAACCTCATGCTCAAGCCCCAGATAATCTAAAGAGATACCACTGGAGAGGACTTGCAGGAGACACGATTGCTTACACTGACTTTGAAGAAATGGTAAACTACATGTCTGAATATATGGATGTTTCTGATTCTAACATTGTTGCACTTGGAACAAGAGCTACTCTTGCAAAACTTTCTCAAGTATTCCAATACCAAGCAAACGTAGATATTTTCGAGAGAACTGGACAACCAGCTCAAGAAATTGAAGGTGTAAGATTCATTAAAAATGACTTTATGCCTAAAGATTTACTATTCTTTGTTGCTGGAAAAGCTCCAGAACTTATTACAAAGTTAGTATCTCCTAACCCAGCATTTAGAGGACTTGCTCTTACTAAAGTAGATGCTTTCACTAACTTCGAAAAGATTGAAGACCTAGCTGGTACGTTCTTCAAGATAATGCCAGAAGGATACCACTTAACTGGTAGACACTATGGAGCTTTCTTACATATGAAGAAAGGACTTTCAAAAGGTGATGCAATCGCTGGTGGAACTGCACCATGTGATAGATACATGTCTGAAGAAGGATTTAAACTAATTAAAGACCACAGAACATTACTGAACTCTGGATGGTATAGAAACCTAAGATAATTAAAGAGGGATAGGATAGCAAATATCCTATCCCTTTTTTAAGATTAAAAATATGGAGGAAAGAGTCGATGGCTAATCAACAAATAAGTGAAGCACTTCAAAAGATATTGGACAGCATAACGGCAGATTTCGACGCTCCAGAGTCAGAAAAGATAAGTGATAATAGTTACGAGCATAAAAATAGACAAGAAAATATGCGAAAGAACTATCAATTTTTAAAGGATATATCTGACGCTGAAGATGCTGAGGAAAACCAAGATTCAAATGAAGGAAAGCGTGGTCAAGTTTATGGTCACGGATATAAAAACAAAAATGGGTCTGCATCCTATTCTTTTATAAACCCAGAAGGATTTGACCCAACATTATATTATACAAAATATGAAGTTTATTCAAAGGGTGAGATAGATTCTAGAAACTTTGCCACAACGCTATACGTTGACCAAACGGTAAACGAAATCGCTGGAGACGTACAAATGCTTAAAGATACTTTCTTGGCATTTAAATCTATATTCGACCTCATGAAAGAAATAGAAAAGGTAGAAGAGGGAGACACTCCTTCAATAACAGAATTCTATCCAGATACTGGATTAGGGGCATGTAAGCTAATAGTTGAGAAGAAAACAGGTAAAGAGATATGGATTAAGCCATATGCGTACTTAGACCCAGCAGATAAACTCATTATATCGACAAATTGTGATATAGATATTGGATTAAACTTGAAAGTTAGGATAGTTCCAGAAGGAAGACTATCTCTATTCCAAATAGGATTAAATCAACAATATATGTCCATGGACAACTCAATACTTATGCAAATTGGTCTCGATTACGCTGTTGAAAATAACGTAATGCTATCGTTAGCGGGTATAAATACAAAAGCTAGTAGAATACAATTACGTGATAAATGTAATATAGACGGGGAATCGACTGGAGTAATAACGGCAGCAAACAGAAGATGGCCAATTTTCTACGAATCCAGAGGTGGAACAGGTACTGGAACAACGGTATCCAATATGATGACAATAAAAAATTTAACACTGTATGGGACTTTGGAAAATAATGAGATAATGACAGAAAGCGGTATAAATGGTGGTCCTCAAAACTCTTCGCCTAAAAAGACAGTAGCTCCGTCGCCAAATGAATATGAGACAGGTATTTACATGAGATGTGCTGGAAACAGTAGGGTAGAGAACGTAATGTTTTATAGATTTAGGTCAGCAGGACTTGTAATGCGTGGAAAAGCAACTGGAATGGTTGGTTCAACAATTGACTCGTGCATATTTGAAGAGTGCCATATTGGACTACACATGGCAACACGTTCTGAGTACAATCAAATACTTAATAGTAGATGTAACTTCTGTAACTATGGAATATTAAATCGTGGTGGAAACAATACATACATAATGGCATCAGCAAACATGTGTGCATTTGGTTTCGTACTTGCCAGTGGTTCAAATGATGGACACGGAAACATGACAAACGGACAATTAAACCACAATATGTACTCAGTTATAGCATATTACCAAGATTCTGGGTTTGTGTTTATCGGAATGCAAATGTTCTATGGCGATGTATTTGTTAAGGATTGCAAGGGTGTTGTTTTCAACATGAGTCTTTTCAAAGGGAATAGGACAATCATAGACTCAGATTTAAAGAACTCATCAACAGTTGTGGGGTATAATCAATATTCATCTATAATGATGGAACCGTATGGGTCAAACTGGTTCTCCAGAACGGCAAATGCTCCAGCGGGATTAATAAATGTTATAAACCAAGTAGACGGTTCAACTGTAAACTGGGCAAATGTTAATACTGGATGGTACACCGACGCATTAAAAAACTACGTATATAATAAATACGTAACAAATAACGGAAGTGGAAGTACATATACTGATGAGGCATGTCCTGGAACTTTATTCAACCACGGATTGCCAAAGCCAACGTATCCAGACTATAAGAGCTCAATAGAGTTTAAACTTGCTCAAAATGGAACAAATATGTCGAACATAAGCGGTCTATTTATAGAGCCATCTACGTACGACATTAAAGAAGCTATATATACTGAAAAAGGATTATTGATAACCACTCCGTGGAGATTTAGTCAAGAAGTAAAACTAAATAAAACATGGACTCATGAGATATCCGTTACATTTGATATGATATCGAACTTAACAGCCAATATAGGGTTATGCGGATGGAACACATCCGATACAACCAAATATAGATTTGGGTTCTATTTATCACAAAACAACGGAGTTAGACTACAAGCAATTATAGGTTCGACAACGAAAACGTACAATATACCATCAGACCAACAATATCAACCTGGTCAAACCGTTACTGTCAAATACAGATATGAGCCAATGCCTGATGGTCAAAATGCTACACTTTATGCTTTTATAAATGACGCAATGGTTGGTGCTGGTCAAGAGATAGCAATACCTTCTACTGACATATTCATAGATTCATTCTCGAATCCAAATGCTTTAGCTAATTGCAACTTAAATTCGATAGTCATTAGCTCTTCTGCTCCAGGGGAGGGATAATATGTCTATAAAAGAAAAACACGATGCTTTGTATAGAAGAATGATGGAAATGAACAAGACCGAACTTGTGTTCTTGGAAAGGTCAATAAACGGTGCGCAGCCCAATATATACAAAGTGTTTTGCATACCATCTACTAGAGATAGGTCTATACAAAGTGGTCCAAACTTAAAGATATCTAAAGAAACAGTAGCAAGGGTTATGATTGGAGATTTAAACGAGCTAATGAACTCTGATGGCGCTAAGAAATTTTGTAATATAGATGAAATACAACAAAAGATGGATAGGGTAATTATTAATAAGCAAAGGTATTCAATATCGAATATAGAGATAAACAACTTCGAGACAATTGCTACTTTTTACCTTTCCATGGATGAGTAGGTGAGAAATGGATTTAAGATATCAGCATGGAATTGTTGTATCTCAAGGAGTATTCGACTTTTTTAAGTCGAATATTCCAGAGATATTTATATATTCTGACAACTCTAAGGATTATGGTTCTGATTTAGTGTATAATGTCGTTAGTTCAACGGATAACGGAGAAAATAAGTTAACTCTAATTGTAGAAAATGACATTTCAAATGACATATATACTATCCCAGATTTAAGTGTTTTTACTGGTGTAATAAATGGATATGCACAAGTTACAATAGATTCAATATCTAAAATAGATGAGCTAAGTTTTTCCGTGAATGTATCGAATGTAAATCAGGCTTTAATGCCAGTATCTGGATACGATACAATAACCACCTTTGGATTAAGATTACTTAACTCAGCTTTTTATGAGTGTGATTTCTTTAACTTTAACCAGAGCTATTCTGGTTCAAGAATAAGTAACAAGACGTTTGGCATAACTGCTAGACTTTTAATTACTACGAAGGATGATGGGACTAACTTGAGCATTGAGTACATTACTCAAAAAATACATGATTTAATTTTTTATGACAACATGGGAAAACTGCCAATTACAATAGATGATAGAATGGTTTATCTCATTCCATTTGGTTCTATGGCACATAGCGATATAACTCATGAAAATAAAGATATAAGTGTTAGGTTAGTAACAATATCATTTAGCTATAAGCTAAGATATAAATAAAATTAAACAAGGAGTGATAAAACAATGGCAATAAACAAAGATTCTCTTATTACCGCTGGTGGGTCTAAATTCGTAAACTTTACGAATGGCGTGATGAGAATTACCGTAGTTGGAGAAAACTCAACAGAGAAACATGTGTATGGAACTAATGGGTTCAGTATCCCATTCGTTGGAGATTTAACTGGGACACATAGTGATGGACACAAATTAGACATATTTACTGCTGAAGTTTCAATACCAGATACAGGTATATCAATACCACTAGATACTATTATGGGTAGAACAAGAGATATAAATGACTTATTTAACTCTAAAGGTTCATACGCTGGTTCAACAATGGGTAACGAACAACTTACTACTAATGAAATGTCAATAGGGTTTACAGAAGACTATGTGTATCTTTCTGACAATCCAGCTGGACATATTGTGTCTAGAGACATATTAAAATCAATGCTTGCAGCTGAGTCATTTGGGTTTATAAATCCAGATACCGCAAAAGAATGTGTTGTTAAAGTTGCAGGGACAAACGGAGCAATTAAGAGAGAAAGAATGGCATCTTCAGATAGATACTTCGGAGGACTATTCGTTAATGATGGAAAACTAGTTGTTCCACAGGCAGCAGACAAGAACGGAAAACCTCTTCTTGAATCGAACGCAAGGGTTGTTGCTTACAATACATCAGCGCTTACAGTTATGATTGAGGTTCTTTACACATTCTCAGAAACTGAGACAAACGGATTTAGATTTGTTTATACTCTTAACGGAGGATTTAACTATAATGAAGGAGACGATGTAAACAAGGTTACTTGTAACTCTCAAGTTCTTTGCGACGCTAGGGTAATAAAAGATTTCTGGGTAAACGGAGATGCTACAAACTGCCTTACTACTGATACAGCTACACTTACACCATTCCTTCTTGCTGATGAAGTAGACGGAAGTAATGTTCCTTATATAGATTTAGTTGGCGCAAATGCTCCAGTTGCAGAAGATGGTCCAAATGTGATATACATAAATGACAATACAGGATGTTCATATATATTACTAGCTGGAGACGTACCTGTTCCAGCATATATAGGTGAGAATGGAGCTAATCCAGATTTATGTGCTATGGATAGCATTATCTCAGCAGACCTAATGAATCTTGATTTATATAAATTCAATATCTACAACTACGATCTAGTTGATGCAACATTCAAGAAGCACATAAAATTATAAAATAAGGAGTGATAAGATAAATGGCTTGCAAGGCAAATACAAATATACTAAAAACATCAACTGGTGGTTCGCAGTTCGTAAACTTTACGAATGGTACAATAAGAATCACTGTACTTGGTGAAAAAATGAAATCAGAGACTCTTGCATCTAATGCTGGGGCAGATGGAACTCTAGTACCATTCAAAATTGAATTCGATGGTACTACAGCGCAAGAGGGTCATAAAATGGCAATATACTCTGCGGAACTAACAGTGCCAGACACTGGAATATCTATCCCCCTTGATAATATCATGGGTAGAACAAGAAATATAAATGATATTTTTGACGGAGGAGGTTCATTCGCTGGAACAACTAAAGGAAACGAAATTCTAAATACTACCGATATGTCAATAGGATTTACTGAGGATTACGTGTATCTTTCTGATAAAGCTAGTGGGCACATCATATCTAGGGATATAATCAGAGCAATGATGCTAGCTGAAACATTCCCACATAACGGAGAAACTATAAAAGTTGCAGGAACTAACGGAACTGTTAAGAGAGGAGAGAAAGCTACATCTAATAGATATTTTGGTGGTCTTTTCATTAAAGACGGTAAACTAGTTGTTCCTCAATCAACAGATGAATTTGGAAACCCAATCTTAAAGACAAATGCAAGGGTTGCAGCATATAATACTACTGCTCTTACAGTTATGATTGAGTTTTTATATACATTCTCACAAGAAAAGAAATCCGGATTTAGATTCGTTTATGTTCTAAATGGTGGAGTTACTTACAATGAGGCCGACGATGCTAATAAAGTATCTGCAACAGCTCAAATACTATGTGACCCAAGAGCAATAGACTCTTTCTTTATTTCTGGTGGAGCAGACATTGATGCTTACGCTAATATAAAAGCTGATGATACTATGGCTACACCAACTGGAACAGTAAAGGCAATGACTTTAGGTAGAGCTGGAATGGCTGCAAAAACAGACAATCCAATATTGATGTATGTTAATGTCGACCATGCTCCTGTTGAACCATCTCTTCCACTTGGGACTAAGAGAAGAAGAATGTCGACAAGAAACACAGCTGGAATGATTACTTCTGGATATATGTTATTTGACTCTCTAGGAAATCCAGTGCCAGCATATGTTGGTATTAAAGGTGAAAACCCAAAAGTTGTTGAATTAGCTACTATTACAGACAATAAAGCTATCGACTATGTATTTGATATTTACGATTACGATATGAAAGAATCACAGTTTGTTCCATATTATTTCCCAGCTCAGGAAAACTATGTAACACCAACTAGTATAGTTAGTCAACCAATAAAAGCGGTAGAACCAAAAGTAGATACAACTACTTTTAAAATATAAGAATAAAAAAAGGGAATGGAGGACACAATGAGAAAACTTAAATCACTAAAGGGTAAAACAAGAAGAAAGAATGGTTTTGTAGAGTTGGGGGACGATATCGTCCTCCCAATCAAAACACTTTCGGTGGCTGAAGAAATAGACTTTAATTTTGATGAACATTATAATATTCCTGTAATACAAAGAAGAGCAACTCAAGATGAACTTGAAGAGATTAAAAAGGAAGACCCATCATTTAATTCTAAAATAATACCTTTTATAAAAATATATGATAAAACTAGTTCTGAATATGTTGAATCTATGGAAGAAAAGAAAAGACTAGAGCAAGTGGCTACTGTAATAAAATACATTGACATGGACTACATCCTAGAGGATGGAAATACTCTTTGGCAAGACTTTGAGATAGAAGAAGGAGACTTTTACGAATTAGCTAAATACTTCGCATATGACTTTAATATAAGTGCAAAAGACCTTGAACTAATATTAATAGAAATAAAAGCACTTCAAGGAGAATCTGTATACGAGAAGTTATCTAATTTCGAAAAAATAACTAGACAAGGAATGGTAAAAGTATTAAACTATGTTTACGAGGGTATGGCTAGGGAAGAACAAGAAATGAAAGATACTATCGATAGAGGAATTGAAGCAATGGAGCTTGCTGACAAATTTAATAGTGAGTATTCTGAAAAGGAGTAGGTTGCGTAGCACCTGCTCCTCTTTTTAATTCTTGTAGGAGGTAGTGATGGAGTATTCTAAATTAAATCTTAAAATCCGCAGCCATACGATATTATGCGGTATGCCGTTACCACTGCTTGTCGACATAGCTCACATAAAGCACTCGACAAATGAGGTAATAGACTATAAAGTATCAATATCTGGAGATAGTCTCACAATAGATTATACTTCAAGTCCATTTAAGTCAGATGTGTTGTACTCAGCTTTAGTAAAAAAAATACGAAAGATTTGGAACTGCATAGATTTTGAATTAGCAGAGGAGTCAATAATTGGTAAGTTAAATATAGACAGCTTTGACGAATTCGAAATATTATGCCTTCACACTGACTTATGCACATTAGACCAAATATTTTCAGCATGTGAAGAAATACTTTATTATGAAGAAAAGCTAAGGAAGATGTTCATAAATAATTGTGTTGAAATGTTTGATATAGAAAAGGAATTTCCAAAAATAACGTTAGAAGAAGATGTTTCAAGTAGGTACATACAACAATACTTAAAGCATTTTTCATATCCAACAGCAATGAATGGATTACAAGTTGTTTCAGAATTCCCAATGCAAACGTGGTTTCCAGAGAACACTGGAAAAGCATTTATGGAATGGTCTTGGAGAGAACTAGAGTGTAAGAAAATCTACATGTCGGTAAAAAATGCAACAGAGAATTTTAGAGAATTAGTAAAATCTAAGGCTCTAGAAGTAGGAAGGAACGAAAGCAATAATAAAAGGAGGTAATTACTAAAGTGCCTAATATACCAAAAGGAATTGACCAAACACCAAAAAGAAACACTATGGAAGTAGATGGTGTAATAATAGACACAGAAACTGGTGAGATAATAAAGGAATCCGCTGAGACGCAGGAAAAAGCAGCTAAAAGGTTTGAAAAAGCAGTTGAAAAAAATCAAAAAGAAAATTCCGTAATAGCAACAACAATTTCGAATCTAGTAGAGAAAATAATAGAGTTGGGGAATAAGATGGCTAACTACAATAAGCCATCGAATTTTGAATACTCTCAGAGAAAGTCTCCAGACCCAGATGCTACAACAGCAGAACAAGCTAGATATGCTAGACACAGCGCTGCCGAAAACGTAAGAAAATCGCTGTTTGATGATCTTACCAAGCAAGAAAAAATCATGATGCAACAATTATCTACAAAAACCAGAAGCATTTTCATAAAACTAAGGGAAGAGTTAGCAACTGGATTAGGAGCTATGCACTCAGCAGAAGCTACAAATAAGATAGATGCTCACATCGCTAAAGTGAATAAGATGATACAAGACAGCTTAATTTATGGTATAGGGATACCAAAGGAAAAGTTAGCTGAAACAGTTAGAAAAATGAATTCGGATTTTGCTGCTTCGCTAAATGAAGTGGTTGCAAAACAAGCAAAAGCTGGGATAATGCCTGGACCAACAACCGATGAAGAAATATTCGGCTTTGCTAGCCACATCGGCTCTATATCACTTGGAAAGGTAATAGACGAAATAACAAGTTTAAATGAGGGGACTAAACATTTTGAAGGTTCGCTTAGGGAGATAATCTCCGTAATGGACCACTTCGTAAATAATGAAATATCTGTACAACATTATTTTGAAGATATAGATTATATACTAAAAAAAGATAAGGAACTTGAAAAAGGATTACCAGGATTAAAGAAGACACTTGATGAGGTTAGAAATAAGTATTCGACTTATGGAACTGGAGAAGATCCAAAAAAGTCGGCTGATTTGGTCACTAAAACCAGAAGAACTCTTGCTGGAACAAAAGCCGATTTAGACTTTGACCCATCAATGCTAACAGCGGCAGCCGCTTCGATTGGAGCAGCCACTATCGCTTTGATAAACTCAATAGAAACAACAGAAAAAGAAATACATTCAATTGCTATAATAAGTGATTTCACTAGTGGGCAAACTGCACTATTTAGAGATAAAATTGTAGAGTTATCTATGGCTTTACCATATGCATCTGATGAGATAGCAAATGTATATGGAGAGATAATTAAAACAGGTAGAGGATTTGAAGAAGCTGGAAAGATGGTTGAAGATATTGGAAACCTTGCTATGGCTACGTTTGAACCAATACAACATATCGGACAAAACGTAACAGCACTAATGAATGCAATGGAAATGAGTGCAGATAAAACAAGAGAAGTTACACAAGGCGTATTCAATGTTCTTAGTGCTACACCACTAGGGTTTGACTCGCTAGCTGCTGCATTAACGCAAACTGGTGCCGCGTTTAACTCGCTTTTAGATACTACGAATAAGAGCGGAGCTGAATTAGAAGAGTATAGGTCTGGACTTATGAAGACGCAGATGGCTATGGTCGGAGGAATGTCGTTACTTGGTAAAACTGGTTCTCAGGCTGGTACAGCCATAAGAAATGCTGTAACAAGACTTATATCGATGGAGGAAGCCGCTAAATCAAAATTGGATGAAGATTTAAAGAGGTATGGAGGCTTTGAACATGCTGGGATGTTAATAAGAAACGGAGCCGACTTGGCTAAATTAGCATCAGAAGACTATATGGTTGCAATAGAAGCTATATCCAAAATGTCATCGCAATCTGTACTATCATTCGATACAATGAGAAAATTATTTACTGGTAGAAACGTAACACAAATTGTTGGAGTTTTATCACAAATAGACGGTGATTTAGCTGGGTTTAACAGAAGGATGACGGAAACTGGTGACATAACTAGAGCTTCTACACAAGCACAAAAAACTTGGGTACATCAGTGGGATAGGTTAAAAAATATGTTCTCCGACGCGTCTGTTTCAGCGGGAACATTTATGGACGCTTTTTCTCCAATATTGGAAAAATTCAACGATGGATTGAGTGCATCAAATAAGGAGACAGTGAGATTTAGTCGGAATATGGCTATGTCCGCAACGGCAACAGCTAGTGCCGCGGTAATGGTAGCTGGATTTGTTGCGAGTTTGGCGAATTATAAAGGCATATTCACAGCTATGACATCAGGATTAAAACTGGTTGGGATAAGCACAACAGCCGCAACACTTGGTTTTGGAGCTCTTGCTATCGCATTAGGTAGTTTAGTTACTGGGGCATTTCTCGCAAAAATACAAGAGGAAAAACTAAAGAGTGCAGAGATTGAAAATGTAAAACAAGGCATAAAATCATATGAAGACCAAATAAAAGCGTCGCAAAGACAAAGAATTGAACAAGAAAAATTGATTGTTCAGTTAAATCATTTTTTAGCCCCAGTCGATAAATCTAAGACCGCGGTTCAGGAGCTAGATAAAGCATTTACCGACATGTACATATCCTCCTCTCCTCTACTAGAACAAATGAGGGACTTTAAAGTTAGTTTTTATTCCTTAATAAAGGATGCTAGTGAGGCACAAAAAGCAATGGCTGATTTTAATATTTCCAAAGTTTTTGAAAAGCAAATAAAAGAGCTTAGAAAAGTTGGCGACGAAAAGTCAAATAAGGAAGCAGACCAAATAGAGCGTAAAAAAAATATATATAATACTATGCAGGCCAATGGGATAAAAACAGAATCAGATATAGAAAAAATAAGAGAGCAGTATAAAACAGCTAAGTCGAAGGGCTCAGCCTTATATGATAGGGAAAGCAAGTATAATATAGAAACAGCAGATGAGAACGTATCGTTGATGAAAGACCTTGAATCAAAATTTAATATAAAAGCAAATGCTAGCGAAAAAGATTTAGAACTTGCTTTACTTAAAATGGCTGAGTTAATAAAAGAAGCTGCACTTGGCACCGAAAAGGTTGCAGAAGCCGCTAGAGAATCGATTGCTAAATATGTACAGTCGGCATTGAGTGCTAAAAAAGCAGCAGATGCAAATTTTGACCAAATAATGGCAGATTCAATATTGGATTTCATGGACAAAGATAATCTCAAAGAAGGGATGGAAAAAGCAAAGGCATTAAAGAAAAAAGATAGTCCAGACGCTAAATACCTAAGCGATAAGGCATTAAATGACCTAGACTTATATATAGAAGCTGGAGAAATGCTAAAACCAATCTATGAGAATTCTGGACTAGATACCGATAAAATAGGCTCGTCCGAAATAAAAAAAGCCATGAAGGTAGTTGAAGGCGTTAGAGCAAAAACTTTATCAAGTATAACAGCTACGGTGGCATCAATCAGTTCGGTTACAATAACCAAAGAAGGCAAAGAAAAAACAGATGGTCAAAAAGCAGTGGATGAAAGCCTTAAAGAATTCAAAAAGAAGACATATGAAACATATATCGAAGAGGCCGATTCGACAATGAAAACTCTATTAGAAACGATGAGAGCTGCCGAAACCGACAGCCCAGAATTTCTTAAAGCGATGGACGCAGTTATGGTATATGCGCTTTCAAAATTCAAAGACAAGGCAGTTGACTTTTTTGCTGATTACGTAAATAATACCCTTCTTGAAACCTACAATAAAAATGTTAATGGAATAATATCCAAAGATGATTCAGCAATCACGATTCTCGAAGAAAGAATAAAGAATGACAAAGACTTCGCAGAAGGATTCGAAAAACTTAGCAAAGAAGAGAAAAATAAGAATAAAGATAGAAGACAATTACTTCTTGAGTATGCAAAAATACAATATAAAGAAAATGATAAAGTAGATAAAGGCGATATCTCAGGTGCCGTGAAAGCCTCGTCAAAGAATGACATGGCTGGCCTTAATGAACCAAAAATGGGCAGACTGAGAGAAATCTACGACGAGTATATAAACATAATCAACAATACAATATCGATACAAGAAAGAGAATTGGAAAGGTTAAGTTCTGGAGAATTGGCATCATTACAGTTCTCAAAAATAGAATTAGCTTCTAGGGAATTGTTGATAACATTCGAAGAGTCATTAGCGTCTGCAATAGAGAGTTCTATGCCAGAGAAGTACACAATGGCAGAAGTTGAAAAACAACTGGATGCGAAGATGGCTCCAATCAAAAGTATCGATAAGAGAAACTTAAATTATGATACTCTAAAAAGTAAAATAGATGAAGCGAACTCTGGAATTAAGTACAAGATTCCAAGAGGAGAAGTTCTTGATATGCTGAACACATTTACTCAGAATATTTTAAATCAAGCTTCCCAAGCTCTTGATGAGGTGTCAAATATAACGGCAAATATTAGGTCTTCTGATTTGCCAACCGATATGGCTACTAATTTGATAAATACTGCAATAAAATCTCAGCTGATTAGACTTCAGGAATTAGCTAGCAAATTGGAAGCAGGTTCGGCAGAGCAAGATGCATTAAATAAACAAATAGATAAACTTAGAAATACAAGTACAAACGACATTACAACGTCTGCCGAGTACGAAAAGAGAACAAAAATTCTCATAGCTGATAAGGATTACTATGGTGCTTTAGAGACAGCAGCGAATAGGTATAAAGAAGCTACAACTGAATCAATGAAACAAGGTTTTGAAACAATGAACGATGTCTTTAAAGCAATGAAAAGCAACGCTGAAAAGATGGAAAGAGAGTTTATTACAGTTGTTGACTCCGCAATCGATTCTGTTGTAAGTGGAAAAAATACTAAAAAGCTAACTGTCGAAAATGCAACTAGCCAACTTAAAGATATTTTTGCTTTAGGTCTAAAAGATACATATAAGGATGTATTTGGGATAAAACAAAGAGAAAATCGTGGAACAACATTTAAAGAGAGATATGGTTACGAACAAGCTGGGTTAGTTGACACAGTGAGTTCTTCTCAGATTTTAAGCGGACAATCGCAGGTTGCACCAGCAATAGCCGAAACTGACGCTAAGATTGTTGAATCTCACAAAGCGGCCGCATTAGCAAACGGTGGAAAAGCAGAGGACGTAAAAACAGACGTTATAAATAAACAAGAACAAAACAATCAAGTTGCTGTTGTGGAAAAAGGTCTTCCTAAGTGGGGAGAAGCGTTGGCTATAAATTTTGCAGAGAGAGTTGGTCCAATGTTTTCATCTATGATAAATATTCTTAAAGCATCGATTGTTGAAAAACAGCTTGAAAAAATAGATAAGAGCATAAAGAAAATAAATGCTAGACAAAGAGATTTGGATAGAAAGGCGCAAATGGCTGATGATATTCAAGAAAGAGTTGCGGTGTTTAACGAACAAATGCTCTTAGAAGATGAGCTACTTAAACTAGAAATAGAGAGAACACATCTTGAAGATATGGAAATGCAAAATATCCAAGTTGAAAAGATGGAAGAAATGATAATGAAACTCAACGAAGTTAAACAGGCTGTATTGACTAGTGGTCAACAACCAGGAAGCTCTGGCAAAGACAAAGAAAAAAATGGCAATGCAGGTGGCCAACTAGAAAGCGGTGGAGAGTCGAAACCTGGTATACTCGGAAAGTTCGGTTCACTGTCTATGAATAGTGGAAATGCAATGCTTGATTCCCTTGGTAGTTCTATGCTAGGAATGGCTGGAGGAATTGCTAATCAAGTTGTTTCTGGAATCTTTGGAGACGATGACTTGGGTAAAACCTTAGGTGGGGTTGCTCAAGGAGTTACTGGATTCTTTACTGGAAATATAGGCGACATGATGTCTGGATTACAAGGCATAGTTGGTGGACTATTTGGAGACAGTAAAAAAGAAAAGGAAATCGAAAAGAAAATTGCCGAACATAATGAGAAAATTGCAGAAGCGGTTAAAGATTTCAACTTCCAAATAATGATGGAAAATCTTAAAAAAATAAATGAAGGAATACATTTAGTTGCTGAAAACATCACACAATACGGATTGAGTGGAGCATACAATGTTTATATGAACCAAATGGGTAGTCAAATATCTGGAGCCGATGCTCAAGAATATAAGAAAGAACGTGTTTCTTATGGCGGTGGATTATTAAGAAGAAGACGTAGAAAAACAGTATATGGTTCAATAGCAGAAGAGATGGATTTAAACAGAATAGGTTCAATCATGGGTGGAGAAACCCAAGAGGCTTTATCTGATAGTAGAATCAACGGCATGAACGAACTAAAGTTAGCTGTTGTAGGAGCTCAAAAAATCATTTCTGGTGCTCAAAACTGGAAGTCTGAAAGAGAAGGTTGGAAAGACGACCACGGTGAGAGAGCTGAATACTATGCTAGGGCAACCGCAATAGCAAATGCAACTGGGCAAGTTCTTCAGCAACTCAAGAAAACAACAGAATTATATGCAAACAATATGGGAGAACTTAATGCTCAGATGTTTGGATTCTCAATAGAATTCGTTGATGAGTTTGGAAAGATAGCAGAAGACAGCGAAGAAATTGTTGATGTTATAATAAGCGGATGGGAAGGACTTGCCTCAATCCTCGATTCGGTATCTGAGAACATGTTCTCATATGAATCCTCATTAGGAGATTCAATATACGAAGCTGTTTTAGGAGGAGTATCTAGTGCATTGAGTAGAGACTCTGGAATGGTGAAACTTGGAGAAAAACTATCCGAATTAACATACGAATTCTCTAAATACTTTATAGATAGCGAAGCAGTAAAAGAAGCAAAAGCTGCGGCTGACGCTGCTGGAGTCGACTTCGACCCTTCATTATTAGTTCCAGACGCTTCAGCTGGTGAAATAATGCAGGAAATGATTAATGTTATGAACCAAATGAAAGACAGGGAGAATGAACTGAAAGAGTATGCTCAGATGGTTTCAGAGTCAATGTTGGCATTAGGCGGAGACATAAAGGAATTAAGACCTTACCTAGGTATAGAATTCCAGACAATGGAAACTCAAATAGAACATTATTCAAACGAAATGGCTGAAGCATTTGCTGAAGTTCAAACTGATTATTTTAACACTTTAATGGGGCAAACTATAAGTAGTCCAGAAAAGATGGCTGAAAACATTAAGCAACTTGAGGATTCAATCGGAGCATTTATAAAAGCCGAGAAAGCAGCTCAAGATACTGCTGATGCGATAGCTCAGGGGCTTACTGACATGTTTGTAAGTGGAGAGATAGGATTCGATTTCGAAGACCTTAGAGAAAATCTAAAAGAAGAGTTCGTAAAAGTTCGTGATGAATTTACTGGTTTCCTAAATGCAAGTACATTCAACGATGGGGCAGCGAGTCTTGGGTCTTCAATAGGGACTACTATAACAGATAGTATTATTACGTCGCTGTTAGACAAGAGCAAATACAAGACAGCAATAGATGGACTATATAAGCACGTTGAGACGCTGGTTGATAAAGGTGCGAATGTGTCATTTGCTGAGATGAGCAAACTGGCTCAAGAGACTCAAAAGTATGGATTAATGCTTGACAGAGAAAGACAAAAGATTGAAGCTATGAAATCGTTGTTTGACTTTAATAGTGAAATAGTATATGATACAACACAGGACACAATTAACTATGAAACATCATCATCAAAAGAGAGCGTATATAATATATACCAAACAAACTCATTTAATCTTGGTGCTTTCATATCTACAAAAGCAAATATGGAAGAGTTTGCTACTGCAATAGCTCCTCATATGGCAAAAGCATTTGACAATTTAGGACTTTCATAAGATAATGAGCGTGGAGACACGCTCTTTTTCTTTACCTTTCCAATGTTGTTGCAGTGAGGTTACGAGTTCTTTTAATTCTAGTGAAAATATTTACAAAAAGGTGGCGAATAAATGAATAGTTTAACCGTTGAAAACAACAACCAAATATTTAACAAAGTTAATACTTCAGTATACATTGATTATTCAAAGGAAACAAATATTTATGTTGGGACATCACCACATCCAACTATGGTATATTATCCAAAAAACTCCTTGGCTGGAGCAAATAGAAATAATACAGTGTTTAGTAAAAAGTATGGATTTGAGAAATTCTACAACATATCAAAGGCTACACCTAGAGTATACCTTAACGAAATTTCAAATGAAAACTTATTGATGTTTCACAATAATAAGCTTATGCCAACATATACAGCAAATAATGATTATGTTCCAACTTTCTATCCAGCTACATCAAATTTATTTGCTGTCAACCTTGATATAGCAAATAGGCAGGATTTTGAAGATGGTGTTGAAGTTGTTGCTGTAAATCAATCTAATCTTCTTAGATATGAAAGACACGCTGATTTAAACCAAAACAGCTTTGACCTGTCAACAGTAGGAACCTTCTCATCGAATTCATTATTATTCATTGACGGAGTCTATGTCCCTCGTGAAATTGCTGGAATTATAAATTGGGAAATAAATGCTAATATGTTAAACATGGTGTCAATAACATCTAGTAGAAAACATGTAGTCCTAATAGGTGGATTAACAGATAGGGTAAATAACGGATATTACATATCAAATGGTGATACCATAACTTTAGACCCAGATATGAATTACACCAATACATTGATATTCGCGAATGGAAAACCTATTTTCCCGTCAAAATTAGACATCGACACAACGACTGGAATTGGAAAGGTAAGAATAATAACAAATGAAGAACAAATTGCCATATCAATATGTAAGAGAACTGATGTACAGGAGTTTAATATGTATCCTTCTGTTTCTATAAAAGATGGCGTAATTTCTCATGATAATGGTAACGAATATTTTATGGACTATACTTTAATACAAGTTAAAACATCTGACGACACAATAGAGCAAAGTACAAAGATAGATGATATATCAAATAATATTATACATACAAGCTCAAAACTTTCTGATTGTATCTATGGGGATTTCTATTATTATACAACAGCATACGTAAATAAAAATGGTAAAATATTATATGATGAAAACGGCAATCTATTAACAGATGAAATAAATAGATTCAAGTCGGCTACAATAAAATCTCCAGGAAGCTATGCTGTTGTAAATGATGGAAAAGTGTCTCTTCTTGAGCAATGGGATTCGTTTTACTTAGGGGAAACAGAAAACGAACTATATAAGAATGTAGCTAGATTCTCATCGATTTTTGACGCTGATTTTCCGGTTGTTTCGATAGATTCTAGGACTCTAATTTCTGTTATGCTAAACGGTAGATTAACCAACGAATACACTGTGAATGGGAACTATGTAACATTTGATAAAGACAAGATAAAAACAAGACATAACATCGTTACTATAATGACAGCAGAAAAGGTTATTGGTACGGATTGCATAGTGTTAGAATACATGGGTCACGAAAAACTAAATATGAACAATCTTACAAACTACCAACTTATTAATAATATAGTGTCTTTCTCAGATTCTCCAATTCTCGAATTCGCCGATGTCTCTATTGTTAAGCATGTCAACACTGCAAACAAAATTAGAATTTCTGGTGGTGGGTCTATAAGCCTACAAACTTTTGATATGAATAGTGAGAATATAAACAAGTTGGATTTTTCGGAGTCGAGATTAATACTGACAAATGCTGATGGGATGTATAAAATATACTGCTCATGCAACTCTGATTTATCTTCAACATCACTTGAAATGGAGCATAATGGATATTCATACACGATTGACTATGCGACTGCTACAAAATGGAGGAATCTATGATTACAATTAAGAACTTTAATACCTCTGATGAGAATCCTGTGGATATAAAACTATTTGGTAAAATATCCGAACCAAAGATAATTAAACAAGGATATACTGCAAACAGGACAATCGGAAATAGATTTAAGCAACGATGGATTAACACATACAAAGCAACGACAGTTGAAATAATGGCAATAGATGAAGAAAATAAAAACAAGTTAGAAGATTTGTTTTATACAACAACAATGGTTGAAATAAGAGACGACGCTGCGAATATAATAGCGTATGGTTATATATCTGGTAATGCCCTCGGTTTAGAATATTTTTTTGACGAGGATGAAAACAAGTATTGGCGTGGTGGAATAGAACTAGAAGAATAATGGAGGATGTTAATGAGAGATTTAACTAATTATGATACTATAAAAAGTATGAATAAAAGTATAAACGGAGAGATAAATTACTCCGTTTATATGCATGGTGTCGCGTATGGAACTTGGTTCAATGAAGATGGACATCCAACTGATACAATCGACACTATTGGTCCAGTTCAAACTAACGTTGCTGTATTCAATTTCTCAAGTACAACAACTGACGAATTTGATTTAACTGAAAGTGCCGACCAAATTGTGCTGCATTGGCCAACTGAAGTTGGAAGACAATTTTGCTACAAAGGGCTAGTTGCAATTGGCGATGAGATTATATATATTGATACATATCAATTAACAACAAGACCAACTACAAGTCTCGATAAAAAGGTTGTAATCCCAGCAATTCAAGACTCAAAACAGGTTATAAGAAGAGGTGTTGGAGGTACAAAACCTTGTAGACATAAACCAGGAAGATTCTTGAGAAGCGTTGTTAATTTAACGAATTCAACAAAATCATTATCTTACTCAGATAATGCAGAATTATCAGAATCAAAACCTTTTTCTCCTGTTGTTAGTAGTGGTACTTTACAACTAGATATTTCTCCAATTGAATGGGGATATGAAGTTGTTTCTGGAGAGAAGAACATCTATAAGATGTATGAAGCAACAACAAGACAGCCAATATACCTATACTCTGGAAGTAAATACGAGCAAGTTTGTGACTTTGTAGCATTTTCATCGTCATTTAATATAATACCTCACACAGACACAATAGAGATTAGAATATCAGATAAAACATCGCTATATTGGAACGAAGAGATAACAATGTCATATCATTTTTCTGACGTTAGTTTAGTTGACATAGTATCTAAACTATTTGAGTACAGAAGAGATATGATTACCTTCCCAAGAATTGCAATAGATGATTTAGACCTAGAGAATGCTTTATTCAGAGTTTCTAACTTAAATACGAAGAACTACAAGTATTATAAAGATTTATTCTCAGAATTATGTAAAGAAATGTTGTTTAGAATATCATTTGATTCTCATGAAAATATAATCTTACAATCAGAGGCAACACTTGGTAACTCAATGGTAAACCCTGGTGTTGTAGACCAAATAAAGAATAGTCATGAGATATTTGAGTTAAATGAAATAGACAACATTTTTTCAATAGAACGTTCTACAAATTCAAATATCTTGTTCAACAAAATAGACAATAAGATGATAGAGTATAAGACATTCTACGATGGAAACTTCTTCAAACTTCCTGTAATACATTATGTTAACAACATTACAGAAGCAAAATCTAAGGCGGTTGAAATAGTAAATGCTAGAAAATCACATGAAATGTATATTTACGATATAAGTACAAAAAGATTATATATGGCAATATACGGGTTTATGTACAATGAGCCACCTATGGATTTGGAGATACCAAATCAAGGGGCTACAATAAAATGGATTAAAAACTATTCAAACACAGTTGACTATACGTTCACACAAGACGAAGTAAAAGAATTTAAGACACCAATTAAGTATGCCTTTTCAAAGATTGGAGAATTGGCTGTAATTGGAACAGATACAGCTGGCGACGATGTTTTTTCAACGTATTCAATCGAGCTGTCTAAGACTGAAGCGGAACTATTAAACCCATACTCTGCAAGTGGAGAATATGCTGTTGTAACGGATGGAATAAATGATTTCCATGCTAGGGTAATTTCAATAGATAAGAACGAAAACTACACGGACATAGACAATGAATTCATAGCAATTATAGCTTTTGGATATACAAAAGACCGTGAGTACAATTTCACTGGAAAGATACATACATTAGTAAATTACGAACACGAGTTTGGCGGAAATACGTATATGATATCGTATAAAGCACCAAAAAAGTTTACAATATTTTTTGCAAGAAAAGAGTTGCCATATGTTTGGCAATACAAACACAGAAATACAGTTGACTATGTGAATGTTCCAATATATGGGTCTGACACGTTTGAAGTTTATGGAAACTTCGGAGGGATAGATACAGATGATGGTAAGTTTGCAAAAATGGTTGCAGATATAGAAAACGTATATGACAGAATATTTGAATTAGATTACAATGCTGAATACACACAAATGTGCCCAGTATATCTAAGAAATATAATGATGGGACCTGGAAAATATGAGACTTTACCAGACACATCCGAATTTGAAAACCATTGGGTTTCAGATTACTCAAACAAATATCTTATGATGCAAATATTGAGGTCTAAACCTACTGATATACTACCTAAAGACACGTTCTTAACGACAATGAAAGATAGAAATAGTGGAAATGCAGATTTCTTCCTAAGAATAACAACACTACTTGGTGGAGGAAGAATAAAGCTAAATTCTCCATATGATAAGTTTCCAAAAGGAACGATTCTAAATATAGTTCAAGACTTAAGAACATCAAATGCATACACTCAAAACAAAGAGTTGTTGTTTGACTATTACATTTGCCAAGATGTTGCATTCGGAGAAGTAAAGATACCAAAGCTATTGGCAGACACAATATCTCCATCGGCTTCGTTGCAGAATTTGGACATAATAGATTCTATGGCTAAAGCTACTCTTGTATCTCAAGCAGTGTACAATAAGGTAGTTGCTGGAGACATACTAATGCTTAGTGAACCAACGCCTGAAAACTATGGGGTTGCAGACTATAACCATCCAACGCTAACACTATTGTATCAAAAATATAAGAACGCAAGATGGATAGTAAAATCGAGAGAGAAAACTATTCATGGAGAATATTTGCTATACTTAGACTATGAGTACCCTGGAGATAAGATATCTGGGTCTTTAAATTTTACTCTAAAATTTGACGTAATAAAAGGATATGTTGATGGAGAGCCATATAAAAGTGGATACGCCCTATTGCAGGAAATATCGATAAAAGGTAATCCAATATTAGAATATACTCAAAACTATTACTATGAAAACAGTAAATCAATAGATAAGTATGGCGAGAAGAAATACCAAGGTATAACTGGAAAGTTTATGACATCAATAAACGATGTTAACATAGGTGTTTCATACATATTAAATAGCTTTTCTGGGCTAACAGAGTCGTCTACGAAGTCGCTAATACCAATACAGTCATCACACATAATTGGGCTTGGAGTTTTAGACTATGTAAGAGTCAGAGACAATGTATACAACACGATAGATAATTTAGCTGTAATAGTTGGTAAGGACTATTCGATTGATAATGGTTCCCTAAAATTCACTTATAAAGTATTCAATATAAACGAGTACGAACCAATTATCGGAGCAGACCTAATAGAAATAAGCGAATATAAACCAATAAAATATCCGAAATATGGATATAAAGAAGATGGTGGATGGGAATCAACTGGCCAGTCAATTACTAAAAATGACAATAGAATAGGAGAGGTTAAATACAAAAAAGTAGACCCATCATTATTGAGTGCAAAAACAGTAGAGTCATACAACGAATCTACGTCAATCCACTTATCGATAAATGGAGATTTGGCTCTTGCCGACAATTTTATATTGAATGCTGGAGACAATATCATAATAGAACATCTTGGAAAACAACATCTTCTTCAAGCGAAATCACCGATAGTTAATGGTTCTGTTGAGCTTGTGTTTGCAATTAAAAACTTATTCACTGAAACAGAAAACGAAATGAATGAAGCAGTTTCGATACCTAAAGGAACGACTGTTGAGTTATTCCAAGTTGTTACTGTTTTATCTGAGATAGATAGTATAATCGATAAAGTTGAAGACCTAGAAGACGATATGGATGATGTTGTTGGAAATGATGGTATTTTATCACCTGATTATCCTCCGCTACCACACAACATAAGAATAGAACCAGCAATAAATGGTTTCTATGTTAGACTTGAGAATCCAGACAAGTCAATGATTAAAGGATACAATGTTTATTATAAAAGAACAATAGAGTCAGATTTAAACTACAAAAAAGAATGGATTGGACTAAACTCAACATTCCTAATTGGTGGATTATCTGCAAATAGAGAAGGGACAATAAAATATAATGTTTACCTAAAATCAGTTTCTCATAAGGGAATAGAGTCAATGGAATCTAGTATGATATTCGTTGTTACTCCTAGAGTTTTAGAATTTGATGATATTTACTATCCCCCTGGGCAATCTCCTGCCGAACAAGAGGAAGCAAGAAAAGAATTAGCTGAATTACTTGGTGGTCAACTGGCAAAACTTGAGGAGATATCAAATGCTTTAGACGGAAAATACGGGTCAATAATCGAAGACTTAGACGAGAACTATTTTACAAAAGTAGAAACTGAAACGGAAATAAGCATTGGTATGGGGAATGTAAAAACTGATGTTACAAACCAAACGATAGAAATGATAAATTCAAGTTGGACACAAACACAAGACTTAATAGCTTCGTCAGTTTCTGGGCTTGAAGTACAACTAACAGAACTAGGCGGACGTGTAACCAAAACAGAAACGGAGATAAACCAAACAAAAGAATCAATTAAGCTAACAGCAGAATTTCTTGATGCAAAGATAGATGGAAATTACCAAATCCTAACGGAAAAAACATCATCTCTTGAGATAACAGCGGCACAGATACAACTTAGAGTAGAGTCACTAACGACAGAACTCGATGGATTGGATGGAAAGGTAACAAGAGAATTTACAGAAATAAATCAAACCGCAAAACAAATAGAGCTTATTGCACAAAGGACAACTTCCGAATTCAATAAAGCTGAACTTATGACATCAAACTTTATATTCAATTCTGGAGACTTCGTCAACGAAGAAAAGCCAGTTAAACTACCAGACGGAACAATGAAGAAAGAAACAAGACCAATGTACTGGAACTACGCTGGTAGAGAAGATGTTGTTGGGATTATAGACGAGAATGGAGATAGGGTACTTCATACCACAAGTGCAGAAGGATTTACATATACTGGTGTTACGAAACTTGTTGAAGAAAAGTTTAGAAATTCAGAAAATCACGGAATAAGAGTTCCCGGAAATAACGTGTATGTTTTATCTGCAACAGTAAAAGTGCTTAATCCATCTACTCCTGAAGGATATACCGCTACATCGTCAGACCCAGTTACTGCTTGGATAAGTACAAAGGATGACTTTGCAACACCCGGTGTTGTTGGAACAGACTACGAAGTCTTTACTCTTCAATACTACAACGAGAAGAAAGATGAAATATTAAAAGCCTACCTTGATAATAAATACCAAGACTATTTACCACCAGACGAGGCTGGCGGAGAATCAAAGTATAAAATGCCATACGTTACTTCTAATGCTTGGTCAACAGTTGCGATAGTTATAGTTTTAAAAGGAAGCGATGCGAATAGATATAACATAATTCCATCCGTAAAGATAGGGTCTGGAGTTGCTGATATCAAAATAAAAAACATTCAATTGAGAATGGGAGACCAGTTAAAAGAGTGGGAACCAGCTTTAGCTCAAATGCTAGACGCTGAAAATATGGTATCATATATCAATATTACACCAGATGAAATAAAGCTAGACAGTAAGCTAATAAAAATCGGTGGAGGAATTGTAGTAGAAGGAGAGAATGTAGCTGTAAAATATCTTTCTGCGGCAAGGCTTCAGCTTGGTGACAACTTCATGTTCGATGAAGGAATTAGAGATGAGAATAACGTATTAATACCTGACACTGAAAGATTAATGATTAAAAAGGTTCAGATAGGACAAATTGACTCATTAAAACCAGATGGTTCTGGAGGAGTTTTATCTCTAGAAGATTATATATTCTACTTAGACCAACAGGTAGCAAATGACGCTCAAGAAGCACTAGATGCTGTCGAAGAAGCCTTAGCCGATGACATTGCTGACGCTGTTGAGAGAGCTGAGATTGCTAAGAAGTTAATAGTCGAAGTTTCATTGGATGGAAAGGTAAGTGGAATAGAAAAAGTAGAATTATCTAGAGAATACAAATCACTAGAGATAAGAGCAAAGAGTTTGTTCGGTCAAGTCACTGAATTAAATAAAGGTATTGATGGAATGCTAACAAATAATAGCTTATCAGAAGCTGACAAGACAACTCTTAGGGGGCTAAAAGTAGACGCATCTATCCTAGGAAAGAAAATATATGTAGACACTGAAGATTCTCTAATAAAGTATCTTAATGGGGTTGTTAAGATAAATGAAGTGCATACACTAGCTTCGTTAGGTGCAATATATCCAGACGTAAATAAAGTGCTCGACCTAGTTGGGACTTTAACAACTACTGTTGTTGACCCATCAATATTCTCGAGATATTGGACAGAAGGATACGATTCACTAGAAGCAGTTTTAAAAAGTATTCAGAAAACAATTGATGGAATGTCAAACATGGGAATAGCAAATGCCGCGACAGCATTCAACAGAGCTAAAAAAGCCGAATCAGACGCTGCTAAAGCGGATGCGGCAGCGATAAAAGCCCAGGAACAAGCAGACGCTTCGATGGCTACTATTAGAACAATGAGTTCTGACAATATCCTTACAGCAGAAGAAAAAAGTATACTAATCGTTAATTGGATAGAGTTGGAGGAATCTTGTATCCAAATAAACTCTGGAATTGCCGCGTCAACAATGACATCAGCAAAGAAAGCAGAGTTAACAAAGATAATTAATGATATGGTACTATCATTAGAACCAACATCAGACTCTTTAAAACTTTACCTTACCAATTTAGGTTTCTTCGACTTGACAACAAAAATAGAAACAACTGTTGTAGACCCAGAAGGAAAGACAATAACTAAGGTAATATACGGGTCGGCTTTACCTGGAGCAAACCCTGGTAAATACTTTGATGATAAATGGGATTCTGCATACAAAGCAAGACAAGAAGTTTTAAATGAAATACAAGAATACACAAGAGAAGAACTTGCTGAAGCTACGCAACAAGCTATATTATCTATGTATGGAATGTATGACCCTAGATTTAAGCATCTTAACGTAGAAGCAGACAATAGTGTTACACTACACCTTTACACGAAAACGTATGAAGGAAAAGAGCCACAAAAGATATCGGCAGATAAAACACTGACAACAACAGCTGGGGAAAACAACTCCGTAGTTCCTGTATTTCCACCAAGCTACAAAGTATATTACAAGAATGCGATGCCAGTAGAAGATATCTCAAAGATACACTACAATCTAGAAGTTAGAGCAAAAGGTGTATCTGGAGGAAGTGGACAGTTATCGTATGGTGTTTACTTGTTAGATGGCAACTACAAAACAATAAGAAAAATGTCGGTAGGAACTATTACTGCTGGACTTACAACAGTTACGTCATCAGCTATTTTCACGGGAGATTCGAAAACAACATATACACCAGTAATAAAACTTACTGGAGCAGATTTAAACACAAAATATATGAGACCATATATTGAAGTTGGAGCATCCGCATCAGTTGCAGTTCATGAATTCTTAATTGAAAATGCTCAAGATATAATAAACTCCGAAACTATAAAAGATGTTTTTGTTGATGGGAAAGTAACACCAGACGAGAAACTTGAGTTGAGCAGAATAAAGAGCGAGGTTCAAAAAGAATATACTCAGTTAGTTGCACTAATTGAAGGGCCGTCTGCGGTGGATATGTATAAGAAATCAATATCAACAGACGCAACTTGGACAGGTAGTGGAGGATATAAGGCTGGATACAATAATATGGTTGCAATGCTCAATAAGTTTACAGCAGATATGAATTCAATAACTACAATAGTGACAAATAGAGTATCAGAAATAAATGATGTTTCTGCAACATATTATGAGAAAAAAGAAAGACTTGTTTCTAAAATGACCGAAGTCGCTAGAAGTACGGCAACATCTGATTCTAAAGTCTACACAGATGCCAGAGAAAAATATATCCAAGATGAAATAAATGCTGGTAAAATAGTATTGAATGGTAACACTACCATATTAGGTGGATTAAAAATAAAATCATCAGAAGCTCATGGAGGAAATGAATCTCCAGTATGGACTCAAAACGCAGATTACCTAGAATTGGGCGGAGGTAAAATAAAGTTTTATAGAGGTATTGGTAAAAATCCTTCTCAGATACAAGACGCAAACTACACAAAAATTACTGAGATAGGTCCTCATGTTTGGGGAGAAGCTAGAACTTCAGCTCAAGCAGATAGCTTAAACGGTGGTCAAGTTAGACACTTTGTTGACATTTCATTACCATTCTTAAAACCATCGAGAACCCAACTTATGCTATCGCAGAAATCATGGGAATTAACTAAGAATGTAAGAGCTATATCACTTAGGGCAGTAAGACTTACTCAAGGTGGAGACAATATGGTCGGAGGGTTATATTCGAACACTTGGAGATTATACCTTGAAGGAACTGAAGAAGTATTTGAATCATATATTCAGGCAACATATAATTCTACTTCATTCACATGTCCAGAACCAGCATACATGATGAATACAAAAACAATATCAGCTTATACAAAAGCTGGTACAAAATTTACATACGAGACGCATTACAAAACAAATAGCAGTAGCGGATATGGGCCACCAGTACCGACAATAATAAGATTTACGGTAACTTCAAGAGAGCCAACTGGTGGCGGTGCAGTATCTGAAACCTTTGACGTTGTTTATGATTGGGCGGTATTAGATATGGTCCCTACATCACTAGCTTTCACTAGGCATCTTATAAATTCAAGGACGCACACTAATAGATTAGATTATAAAACTTGTTCTATATCAGTGGCATTGATTCAGTTAGGGTATGACACTTGGAGCGAAGTAGTAGAAGAGGATCGTGGTGATAATACATATTTTGTGAAATACGACTACAAACAAACAATTACGAATCTGTCTACTGCAACAATATTTAACTTCATAGGAATCTCGGGAACATATGAGTATACGAAAGCTATTAATAAAAGCGTTGTTGCAGCCGGAGAAATAACGTACTATGCCTTTGAATCTACATACGACACACCAATTAGTAATATAGGAAAATAGGAGTGATTTATGGATATTAAACTTAGAAAAATAAATGATAAATATGTATTTAGTGATTTGTGTGGATTAGTGTTTTATAGAAATGGTATAAAATGCACAATAAACCAATACGATGCTGAATTTGGGAAAATACATATTTTAATAGACCAACATGGTACTGAATTGTATATGACAACAGAGGCGATTAGTTTCGCCTTTGGTGTTGATGATTTCATAGAAAGGATGAAACTGAACTACGATATAAATATAATCCCAGATGAAACAGTCGCACTGTTTGATGGCGATATCGTGACGGAAGCCTTGAAACTACGACAATTTGGGTTCGACAGAGTTGAAGTGGACGGAGATAGGATAATTGCTAAAAGTTCAGAAGACCCAGATATGGAATTAGATGTAACAAAGAAAATGAAACAAGGGATGGAAGTAGCAGTCCCATTTTCTTCAAGGAGAACAACACAAACAATAAAGCTAGAGGATATGTTCAAGCATCTTCTCTACTAAAAAAATAATGGTGTCTACGAAGGTAGACATCATTTTTTAATTATAGTAAAGTAATGAAAAAATGGAGGTAGCACGAAAATATGAATACTCGATATAATTTTGTCGGAGATTTGGAAACAACAGACCAGTTGCCTTCCAATCCAAATTTAGGCGACGTATATAAGATAGAGAATTTCTACTATGTTTGGACTGGCGATGGCTGGTTAGTCCACGATGAAAGCGACTACGATTATCAAGACCACATCAATTACCTTGGTAAGTTAGAATCAACAGACTTTCTTCCGAAGTATCCAGACCTGGGAGACACTTACGAAATAGATACTTTCTTTTACAGTTGGAACAATAAGGAATGGGTTATAAATTCGAATGAAAACTCAAAACTCCGTTCTATAAATGTTATGCAGTCTGAGACGGTAGTTGGACCAGCTGGACCACCAGGAGATGTCTGGGTTCCAGCAGTGGATACATTTGGTAATCTATCTTGGACTAAAAACGTTGGAGTAATTCCTCCAACAATGGTAAACATCAAAGGCTCCAAGGGAGATACTGGAGCTCGTGGACCTCAAGGGCCTGTCGGACCTAGCGGACCACAAGGGATTATCGGACCAATGGGGCCACAAGGCGTTGCTGGACCTCAAGGAGAGAGGGGATTTACTGGAGAACAGGGTCCAGTTGGTCCAATGGGATTAACTGGACAAAGAGGTCCTCAAGGTCTTCAAGGTGTCAAAGGAGACACTGGTAGTCGTGGCTTAATAGGACAACAAGGTCCTAGAGGGTACGGGATAGATGTAAAAATAGAGGGAACAACAGTCCAATTTAAAAAGGAAAACGAAGTATGGGGAGAAAACCCAGAATATGGAAGCCCAGTCGATATAAAAGGACCAAAGGGAGACCAAGGTCCAATGGGACCATCTGGTAAAACAGGGCCACAAGGTCCTCGTGGAATAACTGGAAGTAGAGGTCCGATTGGTCAAACTGGTATACAAGGTATGCAAGGTCCAATTGGTCCAAAAGGAGAGACTGGTGCTGGTGTTAAGATAGTTGGAGAAGTTAATTCAATGCTAGAACTACCACCAACTGGTTTAATAGGAGATGCGTACCTATTTGGCGAATTGCTTTGTATATGGATTGAAGATACAAAATCGTGGAAACAAGTTTCTGGAATAAGAGGTCCTCAAGGAGAAAAAGGTCAAGTAGGAGATACTGTACAAATATACTTAGGAGAAGTTAAAACCGTTGAGGACTATGACCAAGCTGGTGCAGAGTTAGTTTGGCAAGGCAATAATAGAATTTTAAACCTGTCAATCCCAAGGGGACAACAAGGTCAAACTGGACCAGCTAATGTAATAACAGCAACGGTAGAATCTACCTTACCAAGTTCACAGGCAGAGGTTGTTGTGACTGGAGAAGCTCCAAACCAAAATATACATTTCAAAATACCAGTTGGAAAAAATGGCGCACAGGGTATTACTGGAGCAAACGGTAAGGATTTGGAATATAGATGGGTAAATTCAGACGGAAATCCTGATTCAGTAAATGGTAAATTTTTACAGGTTAGACAAGCTGGTGGAACTTGGGATGTTCCGAAAGAGCTTGGCGGTAAAGATGGTGTTGATGGAATACAAGGAGAAAAGGGAGAACAAGGCGACCCAATAAAACTAACAGTCAGTAGCGAAGAGCTTTTACCAAATGAAGAACTCGATGTTGTTGTATCTGAAGTAATTAATGGCTCTCAAAATATACATTTTAAAATTCCAAAAGCAGAACAGGGGGAGCAAGGATTACCTGGTGCTCCAGGAGCTCAAGGTCCAATTGGTCCGGCTGGACCTCCAGGAATGGTGGATTATGGACTAGTTTATACGAAGCCGGAAGTTGATGATATGGTAAGCGATTTGCAATCATTAACTCAGAATCCAATATTTAAAACTGGAATATCAATAGACACCGATGGAGAATCTGGTATTTCACTATCTGGGTCTAAAATAACTGGAGCTCCATACAACGGATTCATACATGGTAAAACATCCCAATATGGTTCACACGGATATGTTACAAACTTGGATGCGATTTTCAACACGGCAACGGGAATTGGCACTGGTTGGATTTGGAATTCAAACAGCAAGAATGTTGCTTCGTTAAGTTCTGATGGAAGAATGATTCTTGATGGGTCATTAAAGGCATATTCACTAGATGTCGAAGACTATGTAAAAGGTAGATTCTATGGAGACTTAGAGGGCGATGTCATAGGAAATGCAACAACGGCAACTAAATTGCAAACACCAGTAAGTATATCGATGGATGGCGGAGTTACTGGAACAGCAGAATTTGATGGCTCTTCCGATATAATAATAAATACAGAGTTAACTGGTAACATAGGGCTAGTGGACAACACTAATAAATCTATTCAACCACACGAAATGCTTGAAGGAATGTATGGGTCGGTAGACACAATGTTCTTTAATAACATTCCAGGGGAAGGCTACAATAACCTAACACTAAATATGAATAGCGAATCGCATGAAGTGGACAATACACAACTCGGATTCTCAAGAGGAGCTGTGGCATTCAGACAAGAGAATCATAATTTCCCACTTGAGGATAAGCTAGATTCAAGAATAATATTTGGTATACAAACACACAGGGTTAAAGGTAAAAATAGGCTATTTTGTTTTACAACAAATAACAAATATCCAAATGGTTGGTCTAATGTAAAATATATAGACGACACGAAGAATGACGTTTCAGTATTTTATGATATTGGAACGGCAGATGGCAGCCTAAATACAATATCTGGGGCGATAGATTCAAATGGAAGAGTTTATGTTGGCCCAGCATACAAATATGAATTCCCTCTTGGAAACCTCAATTCACACACTACAACTTCGACAGCTATAAAATCAACAGAATTATCTGGTAAGACGGAATACCACATAACACTAGAAGAAGGGACTTACATTGAACAAGATAAATTTACATATGATATTTCATCAGATATTAGTATTGGAGAAAAGATAAGTGTAATATGCGAATATGAGATATTAACAAATGAAGTACCAGAAACTGAGAAGTTATCATTCTCTATGTATGGTGGTCAGTTTGAAATAAATAAACCAACTGTTGGAAGCATTGGAAAGGTAATATTTGAAAACGTGGAGATAAAAAGTACTCCATCGATATCTCTAAAAAATTCTTCTTTTGAGTTGGTCGAAAAACAAATAGTAAAATTAAGAGTGTATTATGTTCGTGGTGTTGCTAAACCTTTCACGACTTTAAAAGTTCCGAATGGTGCGTTTGCAGTTGACACAAATTGGAATAGAGATACTCACACTTTTATATTAAAAAATGCTGATAGAAAACAATATGAAAGTTCTATACCGCTAACGTTTTCGCAGGTATACAACTCCGAATATCAAAGGATAGTATTACCACAAGGGGTTTCAGACGTTGGTGTTGGATTATCTGGTCCAAATACTCATTTCGTTGGAGCAACTGGAAATTATGTAGGAACATCTGTTTCACAGACTGTCAACTTCGCAATTTCTTCTGATACAGCAAATACAAAAACGGTATTGTCACCAGAGTATTTGCCAGAATATATAATGATATATAGTGGAAAATTTGTTGTTGAAGATATGGGTCTTGAATTGGGGAAAGAGATAGATATTACAACACACGGGCAAACAAGTGCTTGGGGAGAATGGAATAGGCTATATAATGATACATATCATCCATACGCAGACAAGCTTTCAAAGCCAGTTAAAATATCAGTGGTTGGAGATGTGACTGGAGAAATAACAACAGATTTCTCTAAAGATGCAACTCTCAACATAAATGTAATCAATGATTCACATCTTCATAATGAGACATACTATACAAAGATAGAGTCTGATGAAATGAACAAAAAGAATTTCTTAAACCTTGGTGTTGCTAATAACCTAGATGGATTATATAAAAACGGACTATATACTGTTGAAAAGTATGGAGGACTTACTTCTCCTTGGGTCGGAGAAAGTGAAGGTAGAATATTCAACATCACAAAAGATGGCTCAGAGTATAATCCAACCGAACCGATGGGGAAATCAATAGTTCAGACATTTATAAATGTCGATGGGCGTATAGCAACTAGAAACAGACTTGAGGATGCTGGTTGGTCTATTTGGAATTACACCTTTAATGATATGTATCACCCACAAGCTGATAAACTTACAAATGCTAGAAATATTAACGGAGTTCCGTTTGATGGAACTGAAGATATAACAATAACGGCAGACCCAAATCCGCATGAACACTCAACCGATGATATCACTTCTGGAATTTTATCGCTAGATAGAGGTGGGATAGGAGTTGACGGAAATACACTAGAAGGATACATAAAGAGAGATAAATACACAAATGCTTTTAAAGCAGTCAAAAACATTTCGTGGCATGATATAGTAGATATTCCGCCATCAATAGGTGGAAATGGAAGTGGAGGTTCTGGAGGAAGTGGAACAATAGAATTGCCAAATGCTTCGACAACAACAGCTGGTGTTGTGATGCTTAGCATAGACATAAATGATACGTCAATCTCAAAGGCGGCTACTCCATATTTAACAAATTTGCTGAATACAAAGCACAACACTTTGCAAACAGCTTTTGTAGACCACGTTGCCATATTTAATACTCATACACATGACTTTGATAAAATAAACATAAATGATGCTCGTGATGTTGGAACTAATATGAAAGCAGGAGTAACTAGGCTATACTCCTCAATGGGTGATTTATATAATGACTCTCACGGAGCTCCATCTCAAGCACTATTTAAGCAAGAGGTTGCTACGATATATACTGAATTTGACGCTGTCGCAGCATTGATTGCAGAATTGGATGAGAACAAAGCTGACGCAGTTCATACGCACAACGCAACAACTGATATAACAGATGGCGTTCTAGCTCTAAAATACGGAGGAACTGGAGCAACATCATTTACTGGAAAATATATAATAAACAAGGACACTTACCTTAGCTCATTAGATAAGATACCTTGGGCTGACATAGATGTCGATTCTGATGCTTTTGCTGACAAAGTGCATATGCATAGTTGGACAGATATCTATTCTGATAGTATACCACTAGCGGAAACAGACCCAGCAATACACGGTATTGTAAAAATGACACAAGACTGGAATAGTGCTGAAGCCGACATAACACTTTCTGCGTTTGCTATTCAGAAAAAGGTAGAATCATTTACTGCTGATGCCGCACCAAAAGACCATCACCACGATGACAGATATAGAAGACTAGATACAAAAATAAACTGGCAAGATATCAACAAGTTTACAGTAGATAGGGCTATGATTGGAGACGGAGAAGATTTTCAAGGTATTGTATCACTAAGTGACTCTCTATCTCTTGACAGGTCAGACATAGCCGCGACAGCCAGTGCAGTCAAACAACTAAACGACAAATTGATGTTCGTTGGCGACGACTTTGCACCACTGTATCACGAGCATGATGCTTCACATATTGTTTCTGGTATATTGGATGTTGACCACGGTGGTACAGGAACAAACTTAATGCTATCACCCAGTGGGTTTATGAAGTTTGATTCAGCTGGTGCAAAAATAAACACGCAGTTGTATATAGGCACATTAGATTTAGACACATCAGTATATGAAACTTTCGCTAGAGCAGTCCACAGACATTCATTCTGGGAAGACCTAGATGAAATACCTATCGCAATGTCCAATCAAGAAAATCAAGGACTAGTTAAAATAACTGAGAACATCGATTACATTGGGGCAGATATCGGAAACGTAGTTCCTCATATCTCATTAGTTAAAACATTAGGCGACCAAATAGCTGGATTTGAAGTCGACGCCTATACAAAAAGCGAATCAGACTCAAAGTTTTTAGGTAAGCAAGGCTTATTTGAATATACAGACTTTGACTCAGCTACTTCTATTGGCATACTTGAAAACAATTCCCTATTGGAAATAATGAGCCAACAAAATGCGCCATCGGAGACTTACGGAATACTCCAAACCATACCATCTGCTAGAATAAATGCACAAATGTACTATGACGCTGATGGGCAACTATTCTTTAGAGCATATCAAAATGGAACTACTGGAGCTCCATGGAGACAAGTTACCTTTGGTGGAGATATTGGATTAGCGACATACGAAAATCCAGGTATTTTTAAGGTTAATAATTTCTCATTAATGAAAGAAGATGATACTGTTCCTACGACAAAACTTGTTTCAGACTACATTGACACGGTTTTAGACATGATTGATGGAGAATATGCTCCTCTTGTTCATACCCATGTTGGTTTAGACATAACAACTGCCGTACAAAGAGCTTACAATTTTGAAGTTCCTGAAACAATTAATTTTAGTGGAGATGTTACTGTTGATGAGCCAGTTGTAATTTATGGTGGCAACACATGGGATGCAATAATAACAATAACCAAAAAGGCTTCGCTAACTCAAGATGGTATTGTTCAGCTGTCTCAAGATTTTGCCGAAAAGCTAGATACAAAAGCTGCGACAATAAACTCTGTATCAATTTTATATGATATGCTTACTGGGGATTCTGATGAAGTAGCTTATGTTAAAAAGTCTGGAGATACGATGACTGGAGAATTGGCGGTTCCAAGCATTTCATTAAATGCCGCGGAATCTTCTTCAATATTTAATTCTGGTGTATCGCTGACGCTAAACAATGGTAATGGCCAGATAAACGGTGCGAATATATATCATGAGAACTTTAGACCATTGCCAGAAGATATTGGGGCGGAGCCAGCTATAACAATCCTACCAATAACAAAAGGTGGAACTGGAACTGGAGCATTCTCAAGTAAATATATACTTAATGGACCAACGGCATTGACTTCAGCTGATAATATCCCGTGGGTTGACATAGTAAATGTTCCAATCTCATCAACTACTGAGTATGGAATAATTAAAGTTGGATATGAAGCATTAGATGCCGCACCAGGAAATCACAGACACAATAACGTTACAACGATAGCTGATGGGTTTATGTCATACCAAGACAAGGTAAAAATAGACGGGATTCAAGCTGGTTCAGAAGTAAACCAAAATGCTTTCTCTACAATAAAAGTTAACTCAACTTCTGTTTCTGCTACCACAAAAATGGATACGTTCCAATTTATAGCTGGTTCAAATATTGAACTTACTAACGTTGGAAAGGTAATGACAATAAAGAATACTTATGTGCATCCAACAACTGACGGAAATAAACACGTTCCAGCAAATGGAACAACAAACAATGGAAAGTTCCTAATGTCTAGCTCATTAGCTGGCGTATATAGTTGGTCTGACTTGCCAACTGCTTCGACTGGAAAAGCTGGTATCGTAAAATTAAATAATACACTGACATCAACTTCAGTTTTAGAAGCGCCTACGTCAAATGCATTAAACATGTTATATAAGATGATAACGACTGATGACCCGACTGTTGCTTATGTTAAGAAAACTGGCGACACAATGACTGGAAATCTTACCTTACCAAAGCTAATCTTGTCGCAATCAGCATCGTCTATTGTAAATGCAAGTGGTGTAAATATAGTTGAAACATCTGGAAACAATACATTCTTTGGTGGAGCAAGTGGAGGAACTACAATAATTAGTTCGGTAAATCCTATGACTAGAGTCCTTGGAAATACATATACACTATTCCACACTGGAAAACTTCCTGATGTAAACACTGAGACAGCTGGCGTTGCACTTGTTTCAAAAGGTGGAACTGGAACAGCTTCATTTGAGAATAAATATATAATAAAGTCTACCGAAACAACGCTTACTTCAATAGCTAAAATTCCTTGGGGAGACGTAGATGTTGAGGTCGATGAGGATGGTAACATAGTGCCACCTGGAACTGGAGGGTCTGGAACTGGAGGATTTGTCCCAGCGGAACATACTCACCCTTGGGCAGACATTCAACCAGAAACTATACCAAAAGCATCAACTGTTCTAGGAACTGAGGGTATCGTTGCTTTATATGATGGCGCGACCTCATCATCGATAACTGTTGCGGCAACAGCAAACTCAGTTAAAATGGCAAATGATAATGCGTCCTCGAGAGTATCAAAATCTGGAGATGTGATGACTGGGTCACTGACAGCGACAGACCTAATATCTGGCGGAAAGGTCGAAGGTAAGACTTTTGAATTCGGACCAGCTAGAATAGTGTTCAATACGGTAGACCAATCAATAGATTTCATAATTGATTAAAATTCTTTACATAAGTGTGAGTTGGTGAATGCCAATTCGCACTTAATTAACATAATGGAGGTGTAGGATTGTGCCTACTGTCGGAAGATTTAGAAAAGACGGTACTCTTGAATTAATAAAATCTTCAATATCTGAAACACTAGATGTTGGTGGGATTACTACTTTAAGTGATACTAATGTGCAAGGTAAATTAACAATCAATGGAGATACACAAGCTGGGATAATTGATGCAACAACTATAACAGCTGGAGCTGTGGCTGCAAATACTTTTGCAGGAGATGGCTATCAAATAACTAATATAAATTGGGCTAATGTTTCTGGAACACCAACTACTATCGCTGGGTACGGCATAACAGATGCCTACACCAAAAATGAAACACTAACGATACTAGATGATGCTTTCAATCAATTTACTACTGGATTAGTTTGGAAACAACCAGTGGCAAACTATGATGAGATAATATTAACATATGGACCAAATGGAAATTCAATACCAAAAGATGGTTGGACTGTAAATACAACAGAAGATAATAAAACTTGGAGATATGACGGAAACGAATGGGTTGCTATAAATGCTGGAGTGATTCCTTTAGCAAATAGAGAGCACGACGGTTTAATGACCGCTGGGCACTTTATAAAATTAGAGGATATGCCAGCTCAACAATTCTCAACTATAAAAGTTGGAAGTACACTTATTCCTGCAGAATTGGGTAAAAATACTCTTGAATTAGCTCCAGGTCAGAATATAACAATAACGCCTAATGCCGCAGCAAAATCATTAACGATAGCTAACACATACAAATACACACATCCAAACCATAGTGGAGACGTAGTGTCGACTGGTGACGGAGTTACAGCAATACAAGCAAATGCAGTAACAAACGTGAAAATAATAGACGATGCAATATCAACAACTAAGATACAAAACAATGTGGTGTCGAACACAAAACTAGCAAAGGTTGGAGCAACAACAATAAAAGGTAACAAAAATGCTACAACATCTGACGTTGCAGACCTTACTCCGACAGAAGTAAGAGCAATGCTAAATGTCGCTGATGGAGCGAACAATTATACTCACCCAAACCATAGTGGAGATATTGTTTCTACTGGTGACGGTGCAACAGTAATCCAATCACTTGCGGTAACAAGTGGAAAAATAGCAAACTCAGCTGTAATAGATTCAAAGATTGCAACATCAGCAGTTACAAGCTCTAAGATTGGACCAGGAGCAGTTTTAACTGATAAGGTTTCAGATTTAGCAATAACAACTGCAAAAATAGCAGACAACGCCATTGTCGAAGCAAAAATTGCAGACGGTTCTGTGACAACTGGGAAGATAGCAACATTAGCAATAACAGAAACTAAAATAGCTGACTCATCTGTTACAAATGCGAAACTAGGAAACGCCTCCGTCACATCAACTAAGATAAGTGGAAAATCAGTAACAGACGATAAACTTGCTGATATGCCGACAAATACACTGAAGGGAGTTACAACAGCGGGAACTCCAACAAACTTAAATGCAAATGTTATTCGTGGGATTCTAGGCATAGAGAATGTACAAGACGGAGCCGAGCCGAATCAAAATGCTTTCTCAAACATAAAAATAGGATTAGACACTTTATCGGCAGATACCAAAACAGATACATTCGAGATAAAGGCTGGCCAATATATAACAACAGCGTTGGACCAAGCAAATTCGAGAATAACAATCGGGCATAATTCGATAACAACAAATGCTCCAACAAAATCATCAAATAGTGGGTCTGCAAATGTATTATTTTCAACAACAGTTTTAAACGGACATCTTACTGGTGGAACATATAAGACATTAGTTGGTGGAAAAGATATCTCGATAAGTACATCAGTGGCGGGAGATATTTCAATAAGTAATAACTATGAATACACACACCCAACTGGAGACGGAAATTCGCATGTTCCAGCGACTGGAACCACTAATGCAGGGAAATTCCTTACTGCCGGAGCAACAGCTGGCTCACTTAGTTGGACTACGCCACCAGTTGCAACAACATCTAAGGCTGGATATCTGAACACGTTAAGCGGCTCAACTTCGACTTTCTTACGTGGTGATGGCACTTGGGCTACACCAGCTTTAGCAACCTCTTCTAGTGCTGGATATATGAGACCATTAAACAATTCAACAACATCATTTTTAGACGGCACTGGAAACTGGAGAACAATAGGAAATGCCAGTGATACAACAGCTGGATTAATTCAATTTAGTGGAGATACAGCCCATTACCTACGTGGAGATGGGGCTTGGACTACCTTACCAATATACACAAGATTTGGTACTGGAGTAGATGGGTTAGTCCCTGGAAGGACTCATGCTACCGGGAGAACAGATTACTTCTTAGGAGAAGATGGTGTTTGGAGACAAACAAAACAATACACGGTGTTCACAAGGTCTGCTGACGGACTAGTTCCAAAGTCTGGAGGAGTGGACGGAACAAACGTAAAATATCTTAGAGAAGATGGTACTTGGCAAATACCACCAGATACAAAATATACAGAATTCGTTGGTTCTGACCCTGGATTAGTCCCAAATGGAGCAGCATATGATGGTACTTACTATCTATCTGGAACTGGAGCTTGGACTAGAATTCCAACGGCTACGGCTACTGTTCTTGGTACGGTAAAAATAGGAGCTAATATAAACATATCTTCTGGTACAATATCAATAGCAAACTATGAACCAGCATTTACTAAAAATACAGCATTTAACAAATCGTTTAGTGGAAATGGTTCTGCTACGACAGTATCTAGGTCAGACCACTATCATACACATTTAGACATTACAGATGCTAGGTCAACAACAGAAGCTCCAAACGTTGTTGCCGCATCTAAAATGATAAAACCTACGTTTGTTGCAAACACGACTGACGGTCTTTCAGATGGTGGAAGTTATCATGGCGTTTTAACCTTCAGAAGATGGGGAAGTGGAACTGATATGTCTGGCGGTCAGATAAATCAACTTGGATTCACTGATAACGGTAATTTATGGATGAGAACATCAACATCTGCAACCGCTTGGGGAACATGGAAAAAATTCCTAGACAGTACGTATTCTTCCATACAAACAATTGACGTTACTGATTCAATTACTGGCGGAGGAACTGGAACAACCATATCAATAGGTCACTCAACTGCGGCTGGACATAAACACCTTCCGATTGGAGGAAGCGTAGGTCAAATATTACAGAACTCAGCTTCTGGTACTGGAGTATGGGCAACTATGCCAACACTTACTAGAGGTACTTACTTAACTGGAGCAAACTATAATGGTTCTACCGCTACCACTTGGGCAGTTGACGCTAATACATCAGCTGTTGCAAATAAGATAGTAGCGAGAGACGGAAATGGATACATATCAGCCATGTCGGTTCGTTCTGAATTAGCCAACAGCAGTGGAACAGTAGCTGCTGGAGCGGCGTTGGCATACAGATTAACATCTTCAGATGGTCACATAAGATTTACAACAGACCAAACGTCAATAAAAACAATGGCGGGATTAAACAATGTAAACAACTGGGGAGCTTCAAGTGACGCAAATGCAAACTCAACATCTCAATATGCAACAACCGCAATGGTATACGGAGTAAAAGAATCTCTTAAAATTCCAGGATATGCTCAGAGTGGAGCAACAGCATATAACTTTACAAATGGTATTTTGGTTGAAACAAATATAGTAGACACCGCTGCAACAATGATAAACCTTAGAATAACTGGAAATTCATATGGTTCTACACATCCTTATGATATTATTTTACAGACTTACCATTATCCAACAAATAATGCTTTCATAAACAATAAGGCAATAGCTACTGGACACACACTACCAATAAAAGCATTTTGCTACGACGGCAAAGTGCACTTCTGGTTTGCTCAGACTGCTTCGTACCAATCTTTCCAAGTTGAATTGTTCACTGGCAACAACGCTTCAAAAGCTCATACGGTTACTTTGAAAAACTTAGCTGAGCCAACAACTGGAGTGACTAGACTAATAACAATAACCCCAGATACTGTGTATCATACTGGCCGTAAACCAACGGCAACAGATGTTGGGCTTGGAAATGTTCCAAATACAGTACATACAACAGCATCAACGATAAATACAGTTCCAGTTAGAGATAATTCGGGAGACATTACTTCAAGGCTTTTCAGGTCGGAATACGCAAATCAAGCTACAATTTCTGGAGCTATGGCGTTTAGAGTTAACGCATCTTCAGACAATTACATCAGATTCTGTTCTGACCAAGCAGCGATAAGAGCATGGTTAAACGTAGATGCCGCTGGAGGTTCTCCATTATACGTTAAGAAGACTGGAGACACAATGAGCGGAACTTTAACAACTAAAGTTGCTGGAGTAGCCACAGCATTATCTGGGCTTACAGCATCAATATCTCCGATAGCATCATCAGACGTTACTGTCTCAACAACTGGAGCTCAGTATGTTCCTATGATACACGGGTCTTCAGCACTAAGTGGGGCTGGATATAGGCAGCATATTTCAATAGGGCATAAAAGAGTAGGTGGGAATGCTTGGGGTAATGCATATATAGCGGTAGGTGGAAATGATGCTTATCCAACTAAAGAGTGGCTATTCAATGGCGGAAGTGGAGCGATGACAGCTCCTGGGTCTATAACAGCTACTGGAGCATTGGTAACATCTGATAAATTACAGTCAACAAAGTCTGGTGTAACAATAAGTATCTCTTCGGAAAACGCTTCATATACACATTATTCAACGACAGCTTCAACCGGACATCATTTCAATAAAGCATTGTATGTTGCTGGCGAAATATATGTTGGAGCATCATACAATCAGAGAGTTTATAATACTGGATGGAAGCCAACAAAAGCAGATGTTGGACTACCAAATGTTAAAGACGTTTCATTAAACTGGTCTTGGGGTACGGCAAACCCAACACATATTTGGGGTTCTCAAGGGGATGCTACACAAAGTTACGTTTACAACGGAACGCAAGTAAAGGCTTTCGCTGGGCTTGGAAATGTAAATAACTGGGGAGCATCAAGTGATATAAGTGCGAACTCGACATCTCAATACGCTACAACAAATATGGTAGCTCAAGTTAGGGCAGAAAAGGCAAACACTGGTGGTCTTGGTTCATCAACGAATTTGGATACAATAAATACAAATGGAATATATACCAATACGGCAAACGCAAACGCAACAACTGCCAATAAATATCCAATAGCGGAAGCTGGAGCTTTATTTGCTGGTGTTGCGGCATATAGCTCATCATCACAAATATACGGGGCGTTTAATAGCAATAGATGGTTTGTAAGAGGTGGAGGAGCTAATACAACGTCAAAAACCGCTTGGCAAGAATTATATCATACTGGAAGAAAACCGACAGCAGCAGACGTAGGAGCGTTGCCGCTTAGTGGCGGAACAATGACGGGAACGATAACAGGTAAGCACATAACGGCTTTGGGAACTGGAAACGATTATCATGTAGGTGGAATAGAACTACTCGGAAATGGCTCTGCAAACACTGTATTCCCAACTCTTGGATTTCACCAACCTGGTGTTTTTGCGTCATCTCTTCAAGTGAGGTCTGGTGGAAATTTGTATTTCTATACTCAAGGTGGCTCTTCACTTGGGAATATTCACGCAAGTGTATTAAATGCAACAAGTCTAACAATAGGAGGCTCAGCTAACGCAATAAGGTACGATGGAAGTTATATAAGACTTGGTGGTGGCAAATGGATAATGTGTGATAATGCATCTACTGGATATATGCCACAAGCATCTGGAACTGGCTCAGCTTCAGTATCATATGTTGGAAATTCAGGATGGTGGTTCAAAGAAGTTTGGGGAAATTCTCTACGAGGTGGTCTTGTAGATGTATCCGGTGAAATTTCAGCAAGAGGAAATCGGATGATAATACAAGGCAATTCTCCAACTATGTGGTTTCAAGACACTGACAGTAGGTCATGTTGTTGGCACAATAACTCAAATTTAATGTATTTATTGCGTGGCACTGGAGCAAATGCTATATCTTGGGACAATGGTCCAAATGGAAGACACCCAATAACTATGAATTTGGAGACTGGAGATTGCACATTTTCTGGAAACGTAGTTGCTTATTCTGATTCAAGACTGAAAAAGAATATTAAAAAAATAGAAAATGCAATTTCCAAGATTTCATTAATTAATGGCGTTCATTATGAAACAATTGATGGAATTAATAAAAGGATAGGAGTTATCGCTCAAGAAGTTAGAGAAGTTTTTCCTGAAATTGTGAATGAAGATTCTGATGGATACTTATCTGTTTCATACGGAAACATAACAGCAATTCTAATAGAGGGAATAAAAGAACAGCAGCAACAAATTGAGGAACAAAAACAACAAATCGAAGAGCTAAAGAAAATGCTTAAGAAATAATGAGGTGGTTAAAACCACCCATTTTTCTTTTACAGAATAGTGATGAATAATTACGCGGAGGAGAAAACATGCAAATCATAAATAGCAATTACGTTGAAATAACAAACAAATGTAACTTAAATTGTTCATTTTGTTTTCACAAAAAATCAACAAATGTTGTATGTGATAATATGGCAATAAAATTCTCAATCAAATGCTCTGAAAAAAATGGCAGATTAGTTATATTTGGAGGAGAGCCATTTTTAGAAATACAAAAAGTCTACGAAATTGTCAAAGCATTCTCTATTGGAATGACGAAACACAATACGCGTGGAAAAGTTATAATAGTTACAAACGGAACAATATATGATGAAAAGACAAAGTTTTACCTTTCCAAGATAAGTAAGTTGGTCAATCTTGTAATACAAGTTAGCCTATATGAAAACAATATAGATATACAGGTAAAAAACGCCAATAAGATTTTATTGGACATTTTTGAAGGAGCAAATTATAAGGTAGTTACACACTTTCTTATACACAAAGAGTCAATCACAAATGTCAAACTACTAACCGAAGTATTTGAAAAAAACAATCTGCCAATGTGGCTTGGGTTAGACAGATTCCCTAGTGGAATTTCCAAAGAATCGGTTGATGAGTTTTTTGAATTGCTCCCTAGTTTGATTGGAAAGGTAAAAGACAAAGACTACTTATTTTTAAATAAGGATAAAACAATCGCAGGAAAAGAATGTGGTCACTTATATCTTGGCTCAAAATTCTTAAGAGCGAATGGAGATATCGATTTTTGTTCAACGATTAAAGAAAAAGTTAATAGATATAGCAAATGCATCGATTGTAACATAGTAGCGTGTCGTGCTTGTACTTGCGATATATTGACAAAAGAGCAGAGAGAGATATCTTGCTATTTCTACACTAAGGCTGGTGAATTATATGTATAAAATGTACACGATAATGAGTGGTAAAAATTGCAGAATGGATTGCGAGTATTGTACTGATGACGCTAAATATGGTGGTTATGAACACGAAGTTGAAGAATATTTTAAAACTCACGACTTAGAAGAGAATTCTGTGTTCTCGGTTGTTGGAGGAGAACCATCATTTGCTGTGAACCATATGAAGACAATATTTGAAACGGTTTCATCCAAGATTTCAAATTTCAAATTTGAAATGTTTACAAACTGCACAAACCTCTCGAAGGAATTTATAGATTTTGTAAAGCACGATGATAGGATAAAGCTATTATTGTCTGTGGAAATTTATGGTGGGAATAAAAGAAAAATAGGCTACGATAATACTATCTCTTTAGTGAGAAAGGCTGTTGAAAAATATGGTCAGTTTGCGACTAGCATTGCGATAGTTTATGATGAAAATACAGTGCAAAACATAGAGAAAACAATATCGGATTATAGCTCATTTCTTGATTTTGAGAAAGCAAAACTGATGTTCGAATCTAGAAGATTTAAAAACTTCAAGCATTTAAATATATCAAATGAAAAAATCACTGAGATGCACTGCAAAAATATAACACAAAAATATATAAACGACAAACTTCTCGTTTCTGACGTTGTCGGGTTTTTCTCACCAAATTGCATAAAGGAAGTGCGTGATATAGAGTTATCAAAAGCCGAATTATTTATCAACGCGAAGAAAATAAATGGTGATTTTACAATAAAGAACCTAAAAAACAAAACCGTTCTTAGGTGCGCAAATGGAGAACTACCATGTGGCACACTAGCTACGCTAGATGTGTTCGTTGATGATGAGCTAATCTTTCACGACATGGCTTCCTTGTCGTATTCGTACAAGCATTCACACTTAGATGAATATGATTATATAATAAGCAAAGGGGTGAAAAATGTTTCTTGAAATAATCGGTGGATACGACAATCCGCAAATACTAATTGACAATATTTTAAATAGGTTAAATGATGCAGTGGTGTCGAATGTGAGATTCTACAATGATGACGGTTCTGAGCATTCAGCATATATTAATGCTGTACTGAGTATTTCTGATGCTATTAGGCGTATGCATTCTGGCATTCCAACCCAGATTACAATAGGTGATGATTTAATTTCTGTTGATGAAGTAAAGGAAATAGTAGACAAAAATATACAAATATTGGCATATATAAGAAGTTCAAATGACAAACTAAATATAAGCTCTATCACAAGCATAAACAGAACAATTGGCTATAATATTTTTGATGGCGCATGTGTCGAATATGATTATACTGAGCGTCAGTTCTTACATGAAGTAGTTTTATTCTTCAATGAGTTATGCGAGTCTCCAATTTTTTCATTCAGCGAAATTAATTCGTTTGATAAAAGTATGAATGTATATAATATCTATGATGAGGAAATAAAAAACACAATTGCAAATAATACATATTTACAAATTGAAACAAACAAATATGGAAATTTTAAACTCATACAAAAAATTAAGATTAATGATTGTTATTTCGTAATTAATGGTGAGCGAAGTGACAGTATGTTTTTAGTCGTCAATTCAATCGATAAGCCAAGTTTCATAATGGGTATTAATCAAACTAAGCTATTTGATACTGTTACATATTCCATTATTAAATTATCTGACGATAAGAAAATATCTGAATACTTTCTTAATGATTTTAACAAGGTTTTTTTTACAACAAAAGGAAATGATAGTGTAATATATTTAACTTATAGAGAATTAGAGAGGAGGACTTAAATGATTAGTTTAAAAATATTGATTGGTGGAATGAATATAATTGATACCACGAAACTTCAAACCGAAATACAATCGGTTACAATAAATAAAGACGTAAAAACAAATGAAAATGTTTTTATCTTAAATATAAAATCTACTGACTTGACTACACCACTAGTTCCAGACAATATAATAGCAGAAATTAAATCAAGAACGGAAGCATTTAATCCGCAGAGCGTTGAAATAATCGCTGGAGAAATGGCTGTGTTTGGAAAACTTCGTGATGTAACATGCTTAAAATCAACAATACAAGGATTAGACGGGTTATACGATAGGCTTACTATATATTATTACGATGAGGTGGGAAGATAATATGGCTGATGCAAATGCAATAAAAACCAAAATAGTTGCTCAGAGGTCAAGATGGGGGATGGCAGCAGCTGGAGCAAGCTACGATATGAACTCAATGAGGATATGGACAAATGAACTAAATAGTCACGTGAGAAACAGAAGTAACGGTGGATATCTATGCAATTGCCAATGCAATTCCGGAGCTACTCCAACTGGAGGAGTATTCTCTGCATCCTACCCAACTTCAGATGCTGGGCATCCGATATATATGAGTACAGAGGATAGTAGAATAAATGCAATAGTTAATTGTTATAGCAATTGCCATGGTAATTGTTATGCAAATTGTGTATGCCATAGCAACTGTAATTGTGACTGTAACTGCGAAACCGATAATGGTAGGTCAAATGCAGATTAGGAATATAACATTATCGCTAACCAGTTTATGCAATATCTCATGTGAATATTGCTCATACCCAAAGGAAATTACACCATGTAATATTGATAAAATATATGACACAATTGCTGCAATATATGATTACTCATCAGTGACAATATTGGGCGGGGAACCGTTCTTGTTAAAAAACGAAGTAAAAAGCATAATCCAAAAATTACGGAGCAATAATTTCGTTAAATTTATTTCAATAGTGACAAATGGAACAATATACGATAATGATTTGATAAAATTTTTGGTTGAAAATAATGTGTCAATTGCAATTTCCCATGACGGTCATATAATGAATAAAAGGGGGAACTCAAAAAATTTAGCTGAATTGGAGAATACAATACTGAAGATTTTTAATGACTATAATCGCAACGAAGAAAATGTGACAATATATGTGACAGTTCCAATTGGAAATGAGGGAATTTTGTTTGAGAATTTTTTATCAATAAAAAATAGTATCCCAGAAATAAAAAGATATAGGTTTTTTATAGATAATAGAATTGTAGAAGACTGCATAAAATACGACCATGAAGAATATATATCAAAATATTGTGAAGAATATGCAAAGATACAAGAGTTCATGTACAAAGAGGCTTTATTGACGGAAATAAATAAAGCAAATAGAATTTATGGACATATTTTATATAAGGCGATTAAAAGAAATAATGGAAGCAAGATGCAAACAAATAGCACATTATTTAATTGTAATATGAAAAGCTCTCTAATATTACCGGATGGCTCAATCCATCCATGCCAAAGAAACATATCACCAAGCAGCGATGAGGAAATGTTTAAGAGATGTAGCATATGCGTTGCTTTAGAGACTGAAAAAACAAAAAAAATACAAGAGCTTAGTAAAGTTTGATAAACAAATACTGGAGGACTAAATGTTTATAAAAATAAATACCAATTTTAAATCAACAAAAACAAAAACACTATTTGATATAGTAAATTTCATTAATAAAATATCTTCAGAATATGATGCGATATTTATAGAAATAAACGAAACTGCTGACAACAACTATAAAAATTTCATATACAATCATCTATGTGCTGGTATAAACAACGTAACAATGTTAGCAGACGATGGTGATTTTTCATTAAATTTTGGTACGAGAATTCATTTATCTGACGAAAGTACAATAGATAAGTATAAAAAATCGCAATTGTTTGCTGCAAAAATGATTACAATAGACCCAACAATGTCTGAGCATTCGATATATAAAAACTGCTCATTTATCGCTAGTCATGCTCCAAATCTAATAGAGCATATGACCGTGAAATCAAACATGGTACACGAAAACAATGTGATAGTAATATCTGATAATACGAATGTTTACCTTTCCAACTACTCAATGGTAGAGAAGGAAGAAATGAAAATATGTTCAATATATGATGATGCCAACGCATTCTTGTCTCATCACTTAATAAGGCTTACAAGAGATTCAATGTCATCGACACTTAGATGTAGCCAATGCAAAAATAGATTTTGCAAAACAAATCCAGTAGATTCTTGTGATGTATATTTTGCAGATAATATAGAAAGTTACGAAACATGCGAATTTTTCATGAAGCTCGATAAAGTAATGTATGAGATGAGCAAAGATTTGTACGTGAATATGATAATAAATGAGTCAATTCCATCGTTTATGTTTTTATCTGCAATGGAAAAAGTAACTCAAACACTTGAAAAAATGAATCAAATGATACTATTGCTTGGGGAGGAAAAATATGGAAGTGGAGAATAGACCAAAGGGAGAGCAAATATGGGAATTTGTAACAAATACTGATTGCAATTTAAGATGTGTATATTGCTTTGCAACTGATAAGAATAGAAAAGCAATGACCGAAGGAAACATAGATAAAATATTTGATTTTATAGAAAATTATGAGCACAAAATGGAGAATGCCATCATAAAAGTATATGGTGGGGAATCTATGATTTATCCAAACCTAGTGTTTAAAATAATGGATAAAACAATTGAATTAAATGAAAAAAAAATATATGAAAAAATTAGATTTGTACTTGTTACGAATGGAACTATATACAATGAAGAAATGGTAGACCGTGTTATAAGAATGAGGGAAAGTATGTCGTCTTCTGGATTCGCAATTTCATTTGATGGGTGCGAAAAAGTGCATGCTGAAAATAGACCGTTTGCGTCTGGCGTTGAATCATATACGTCTGTAATCTCAAATATTAGAAGATACAAAGAGTATATCAATTCAATAACTTGGGCCAGCGAAAAGCAAAAGAAAAATGCTTTTAATGTTCAATTTGTATTCAGTCCTCAAATAATAGAGAATATAGATGAGGTTATAAAAGTAACTAAAGCATTTAGACATGAGGGAATATATACATCTGATTTATTAATGAATGATGAAAGCTACAATGGGCTGGATTTAGATTTAGCACAAGAAGCTGTTACAAAACTATTCGAAGCATTTGATGGAGAAGGTGGAAATAGTTATAGATTGTTTTCGTGTGATAAAGCCATAAAAGCTGGGTATGATATTAATTCAGGAAAATTCTGCACAATAGGGCGATATTATCATTCATTTACACCAGATGGTGGAATATATCCATGTTCGCATTTTTATCACAATAAATTCGATAGTTTTAAGCTGGGTTCTATCTTAGATGGAACATACAACAGTCGATTAGCAGAAGTGATATACTCAATGAAACGTTCTAGCAAATGCTCTTCTTGCGAAACTGGTGGAAGATGTACGGGATATTGTGTGGCAAATAATATAATACACAGGAAGAAACACGATTCCCTTAATGAAAATGTTTGCAATTTAAACAAAATATATGTTAGAGAGCATAATATTCACAATCCAATAGGAGGAAAGAATGACATATGATGAAATGTACGAACAAATAATGATAGATATAGAGCGAAAAATAGACAAACTCATAGATGAAAAAATATGTAAGATATTGTTTAACATATCGGATGGTAAAAATGACTAAAGAAATGATAGACGAGATTTGTGAAATTTGCAAAATAAACGATATACCAAACAGATTTGAAATAGAACCAAATCATAATAGTTCAATGCTTACATATCTTAATTTCATGGGAGCTATTGGGGGAATCTACATTAGAACTGGAAATGCCACAGTGAATAAGAAAATAATATTAGATTGTTTAATTGACAGTAATCAAGAGAATTTTATCTCTAGTCACAAGTATATTCAAAAAATTATAAACTCTATGGGAAACAAATATGAGCAAACGTCGTTTAAACCAAATTCAATAAAGTCAATTATAATACTTCCTGGGTCTAATATTTTAGATATAACCGTAGATTATAAGAAATTAGGTGAAGCGGTGTCCGAAGGTGCGTTTATAAAGCCACATCCATACACTGAAGAAAATGACGTAGAAAGACTTAAAGAATTGTATGGTGACAAGAGAGTGCTAAACAAGATGTTTGGAGGATGCGACATTATAAAAAAAGCCAATGTAGTATATGCTACCGGCGCATCAGAACTATCACTGTACTCTATTGCACTTGGTAAGGTAGTAAAAAATATAGGCAACAAAACGGCTTCTAATAGAGGTGGGTATTGTGCAATATTCGATGTCTTAGACGAGATACCTCATTACCTTAAGCCAATGGCTTTAAATAAAATACTTTCCCATAAGTATTCTGGTATTTTCTTCCCATTTGATTACGAAGAAAAAAATATTGAAAATTTTATATTAAAACATTTTTAGGAGGGAACAATGCTATATATAGTAAAAAATTATGACAATGATTATGGTATCGTAATGGATGGTGTAATCAATATAAACAACTACCAAAAATCACAGGAGATATACTCTAATGATTCTCATGTCTCTGCCGCTGTTCAAGTGTATGCACTAAGTCAAGAGCTAATTGATTGCTTGAATAACCCAAGCGTTAATCAGATGTTATTTCCAATAAAACCAATTGAAACAAAATATTACAACACTTCGGTTAATTCAGCATTAGCGTCAACGCTAGAGATTACTTCAGCAGCAGAAATTGAATTAATAAGAGTTGCTCTTGGGCTTTCTCCGGAAATTCTTATTGAACCTTTCGTAATCGGTGATTATAATGGAGCTATCTAGTCAAGCATTCGATAAAATAAAATCAAAAAAGAAATTGTATTTAAATGCATACTTAAACGAAGATAAGACTCCCGCGATAGGGTATGGGACAGTGAGATATCCAGATAATTTTATGCCAGAGTATTCTGGGAATGTAACACTTGGAGACAAAATAGACCAGGATACAGCAGATTTTTTATTTAAATATCAGTTATTAATATACGAAGAGTGTGTAAACAACTTCATAAAAGTGCCAATCACACAGAATCAATTTGATGCATTAGTTACAATTTGTTATAATATAGGAATAGAAAACTTCATACTTCATCCGGCACTTCCTCTAATAAACTCATTCGAATACAGAGAAGGGATTGGACTTTTCAAAGTTCAATACAAAAGAGATAGATTGTATATGCCAACCAAGAGAGAAATAATCCAAAGAGAATCTGAAGTAAAGCTATTTTTATCTTAGGAGGTATATACTTGGGTATTGGAGAGGCATTACTTAATTTTGCTAAAAAGCATGGTTTAAAAGTAATAGAAATAATATTTGGAATTGGAAGTCCAGTAACAGCTATTAGCACAATAGCAAAAATGATAGGATTAGATGATAATGCAACAGAAATAGATGTTATAGAAGCACTAAAGAAAGATAGCAATCTAGTATTAAAACTAAAACAAATGGACTTAGAAAAAAAGAAACTAGAGTTAGCCGACGTTGAAAATGCTAGGGAATTAGATAAGCTAATGGTAAATCACAAAGATTGGTTTGGTAGAAATTTCAAATCATTATATGCTATGTTAGTTACCATTGGAGTTTTTGCAATAATAATTTTTGATATGAATCCAGATTGGAAGATGTCAGAGTTTGTCCTAGGTACTGTTCTGGGATATGGTATGAATGTAGTAGGATATTATTTCGGTAGCACAGAGATAGACAACAAGGTACAAAAATAGTATTTAAATTAATGTGCAGGAAACTGCACATTTTTTTATAAAGAGGTGAATTATGGCAATATTAGATAAAATAGTTCGAGCTTCCCAATTAGAACCTAAGCAGCAACTAATAAATGTTTCGGTTGTACAACGGGATGTCTCAACTGGCGATTTACTACTAGATGAACCTACTGGAATCATCAATGTAGACGATGCAAAATATGTGACCAAAGTAGTATTAGATGAGACAACAGGTTTGTTGGCAACTAAAGCTGAATTGACAAACAAACTGGATACTGGCGGATATTCTGGAACTGCCCAAGAGCTAAAAACAGAAATAGACGAGAAACTAAATTCAAGCGATATACCTCCGAATCTACCTCTAGACCTATTTAGAGATGGTGGATATATAGGAACCGCACAATCGCTAAAAGATGAAATAGACATGAAAGCAAATGTTTCATCTATTCCTACTGATATTGTTCCAACGGGCGGTTACGCAGGAACTGGTCAGGACTTAAAAAACGAAATAGATTCAAAAATAACAATAGACCAAGTCCCAACTTTGCCAACTGATTTAATGAAAACGGGAGGTTACGTTGGCACTGGGCAAGATTTAAAGACAGAGATAGACTCTAAAATAAGCATAGGCCAAGTTCCACCACTACCAACTGATTTAATGAAAACAGGTGGTTACATTGGAACGGGACAAGACTTAAAAGACGAATTGGACACTAAAATAAGCATAGACCAAGTCCCAACTTTGCCGGTTGATTTAATGAGGACTGGTGGGTATGTTGGAACGGGACAAGATTTAAAAGATGAATTAGATACTAAAATAACAATAGCAGAAATACCAGAGTTACCATCTGATTTATTCAGAGACGGCGGTTACATTGGAACAGCTCAGACTCTAAAGGATGAGATAGATACAAAGATAACAATCTCTGACGTTCCAGAATTGCCAACGGATTTAGTAAGAAGTGGCGGGTATGTTGGAACGGCTAATGACCTGAAAAGCGAGATAGAGACTAACTATAATAAGCAGAATGAAGCTATATTGAACAACACTGGAAAATCAATAGGGTTTAATGGAGTGACATATATACAGGATGATGGCGAGAAAGTTGTTGGTTATTTGTATTATGACAAGAACAGCGATGGTTTATTCAAGTGCATCAAATCTGGGAATATAAATTACAACTCTAGCGAATATTTTGAGAACGACAGCAACTATGCTCTAAGCGATAAATTAAAGAATTTAGAAACAGAGACAAGTTTCACGGATTATGTACATAATCTTAGAGTCACTAAGGATGGTAATATAGTCACTTGTTCTATAGACTCCTCAACTTCTTTAAATGGAAAAACTAACGGTTATACTCTATATTCGTTACCTTCCGAATACAGACCAAAAAGGTTGTTATACTGGAGCGTCAGTACTCCCACAGGAAACCCAGTTTCAATTCCAATATGGATTAATACAGATGGAAGAATGACAATTACTGGGCTTAACACTACTATAAATATAGGAGCATACTACGGAACAATAACATATTCTGTCTAATTAAAGAATTTTGCTCTGTTACAGAATATGGATTTGCGGTATATGTAATAAAAAAATAAAGGAGGAACAATATGTCAATAACACACATCTATAGCAAAGATTTACAAAAATTAGTATCATTAAACTACTCGATAGAGGTATTCAAAAAACAACCAAACCTATGCTACCCGGACTGGACACCGGACATGTATGCAACAGAGGTAAGTTTCAGACATCCTAAAATAGTAAATGACTCTCTGGAAGAAAAAACTAGAATTGAGTTAGTAGAAGAGGGGATAGAAGAGCTTAGAGATGGAGAGGTTCTTAGATTCAAAGCTCAACCGCTATCAGAAGACAACTCTCAAGAAAAAGAAATAGTCTACATTCCTTGTCCAGAGGGAATTCTTAAACCTAGATGGGTTTCACCAGAATGGGTTGAAGACGCTACCGAGGAAGAAATCACAGAACATAATTTCAAAGAGTCTGTTAAGTTCTACAATGAAGAGCTAGAGTTTGCCTCAAAAGCAACGGCAGAGCTTGCTTGCGACATAATCACGGAAGAGATGTTTGAAGAGGTTAGGCTTTATATGAAAGCAATAGACCCTTACTCTCAAGCTAAAGCAATTTCTTCTACCCAGAGACCATCTATCTTCGATAGATATAATTAACAAAGTGCGTGTCGAAAGGCACGCCACTATCTTTTTTAAATAAAGGAGGAATTAATGGAACAATATAACTAC